>Ga0074195_1001562_pt1 | contig 31264 bp, 31 predicted proteins | sample EPASupsiteHSE623_FD_64525 | JGI IMG/M metagenome (GOLD analysis project Ga0074195, IMG submission 64525) | Bioremediated contaminated groundwater from EPA Superfund site, New Mexico - Sample HSE6-23 | ecosystem: Environmental > Aquatic > Deep subsurface > Groundwater > Contaminated ... | reverse complement strand
CTGCGCAATGTCACTCGCTTATTATACCATTCCCCCGCTAAGTCCCATATAAAACAAGGTCAACGTTGCCTGATAGGCGCTAGTAAAGCAGAGAAACTTCCCGCGGTCTCCGTCGTCTTCGGACAAAGGGCGCTTCCCTACCTTACCCTTCTTAAACAAAAAGGAGAGGCAGGTTGGAACGATTTGTACCGTAATTCATAATATGTAATAGAAGAATTATATTGAATTAAACAGGAGGCGGAGAAATGAATAACCTTCCCATTAACCCCAATCTTGTCCCACTGCTGCAGGGACTGAGGCCGTATATGAAGTCTGGCCCCAAACTCGTTACCGACGGGGTTTTGCATCTGGTTCAGATGCTTTCCAGCAGCCATGGGCAGGAGGCTGTCAAAGCTATAAGCAACGCACTGACAGCCCCCGGCAAGGATCACAAGACCATAACGGTAAACACTGTTGCGGGACCAGTGACATTTTCCCTAAATATGGCATTTGTCCTGTTCCTGATTTTGATCCTTTTGATTCTGTCGGGAAACCTGCTGGCTCTCAATCCCGGAACATTTGGCGGCGGGTACGGTTTCCAGCCCCCCTGCCCGGATCAAAACACTTCGGTTTAAACTGCCTTATCAAAGCCTTTTTAATACTGGGAAAGGGTGTATATATGTCTAAGGTAACAGTTGACGAACTTCGTGAAGCGATAGGTGGGAACCTGATTAAGGGGGATCCCAATACCATGGTTACGGGGATTATGAGCAGGTATCACCTGGTAAAACCCGGCATGCTTTACTTCGATGTGAAGGGAGGTCGGGGCGGCAACCTCAATATTATAGAGGCTCTCAAGAAAGGTGCGGTTGGCCTTGTAATCTCCAAACATAAAAAGGTGCTGCCTTTTAAAGATACAGGGATACCGGTTATCACCGTACCCAAGGTAAGGGAGGCTTTCTGGCGGGCCGTCGGGTTTTACAGGAATAAGCACGACATTCCTGTTGTAGGGGTAACCGGGACTTCCGGAAAAACCACGACTAAAGAAATGATTGCCTCCATATTCAGGCGCCGGTGGAAAACCCTTAAAACCGTGGGAAACTTAAATCTTCCTTGTTTTGTCCCTGAACATGTATTAAGGTTGAGATCGGGTTATCAAGCCGCGGTCTTTGAAATAGGTATGAACAGACCGGGTCATGTCAGCGGGCAGTCCAGGCTCCTCCGGCCCAAGGTGGGTATAATTACCCATATCGGGCAGGGACATGTAGAACATCTGGGCACCCCGGAAGATGTAATCCGTGAAAAAGCCGGAATCATGGAAGGGATTCCTGGGGATGGTTACCTGATCCTCAATGCTGACGACCCCAATACAAAAAAAGTAGACCTAACCGGTTTTAAAGGACAGATTCTCTACTACGGCCTGAAAAACAAAGCTGATTATAAGGCCTGTGATATAGAAACGGGTGAACTGGGCACTTCGTTTTCCGTTATCCTTAACGGAAAAAAAGACCGGTTTTTTATCCCGACATTTGGGACGCATAATGTTTATAATGCCCTGGCTGCAATTACAACTGCGCGGGTATTCGGATTTACCGCGGGGGAAATCAGAAAGGGTTTGGCAGGTTATAGAAAACCGCCAATGCGCCTGCAGCTTCATAAGGGAATTAAAAACTGCACTTTAATAAACGACACATATAACGCCAATCCCGATTCGGTGATGGCCGGGCTGGAGGTGCTGTCATCCCTTGGCAGGGGCAAGACGGCTGTCGCGGTTCTGGGCAATATGCTGGAACAGGGTCGTTATGCCAAGGAGAGCCACCGGAGGGTAGGGCAAAAGGCAGCCGAATTGAAAGTTGACTGGCTCGTAACAGTCGGCGCTCTGGCCCGGGAAATAGCCAAGGGTGCTGCCAGAGGTACTAAGGACATGAAGATATGGTCATTCCTGTTGAGACAACAGGCCGTGGAGTTTCTTAAAAATAACCTGCCTAACAATGCGGTAGTTTTGGTCAAGGGTTCAAGGGGGGCCTTCCTGGAAAGAGTAGTAAGACACTTAAGGTAACAAACCTCTCAACTTTATATAAACAGAGCGCCTCCAAGGGCTTGTTGACAAATTTAGAAACGAGAGGCACGGGTATAAATGATTTCCGGAGCGGGGCTTGAATCACCAATCGGCCCACGAGCGCCAGCACAACGTGCGGGAGTGGTTGCCGATTGAGATTCCGCCCAGAGCGGAGGAAACATTTATACCCGTGCCTTTACCTTAATCATTTGTCAACAAGCCCCCAAAGGCGCTCTCTATTTATATAAGTCCCCAGGTTTTTCTGAGATCAACATTTTCATCCCAGTGGGAACGGCTATGGATGAGGTTATAAATCGGCGCCAGATTTGTTGCATAAATACCGTAATGGTAAGTTGCGGTAATGTCTTCCCACAGCTCATAAAAGATATCATAAAAAAGATGCTTTTTACTCTGGTAAAAGGCTTTTTGCATTTCCGGCGAGGTAAAGAAGTCTTTTGACAGGGAAGGGTGTTCCGTAGCAACAATTTTGGCCAGGCAGAGACAACCTCTTGTCATCTCCGGACTGACCAGCCAACTGGCTGGGGTACGGTATTCAAATCCTCCGTGCGGCTTACTCCGGATGCTGCCCAGCCAACCGTACTGCCTGCGGCGCAGGGAACCTGATACCGGATCCTCGATCAGCATTATCGGGATGGCCAGGTAATTATCCAGGACCCTTAGCAGACGGGATGAAATACTAATATTACTTAAATGTATATGCCCCCCTATCTGGTACTGCTCAAAGTGCAGGCTGCCGCCGAGCCATTCGATGTGTGGCGGAATAAGTTTTGCAGCCCGGCCTAGGATGTCCCGGATTTTCTCGGTCAATCTGATGGGGCAGGGGTCAGGTTCAGGCCTGATTTCGGCCAGGGGGAAGTATTGGCCCTCCCGGTTTTCGCTTCTCTCGTCATAGCCGAGGATACCTTCCCGGTCCAGGAAGTCGGAAGGGTATATAATCTTATGCGAAATAGTATCTCTCAGCATAAATTCGGGGTCTGCACCCAGCAGGACGGTATTATTGGCAGCACCCGGCTGTTCCGGACGATAATCTACAGGATTTTCGGGACTATTCCGGTTAAGGAAGTTGTCAACCTGCCAGCGAAATAGGCCGGCGAGTCGTTCTGTCATAACCGGTGTCGGAGTTACATCAAGGATAATTGCCCGGCCCCGGGTATCCAAACCGGCATGAACCATGCCAAAATCCAAACCCAGGGCATGCATCGCCCTGATAGCCAGGCGACTTACTTTTTGCACATCCTGGTCTATATCGCCGGGGATCTCCTCGTAAGCCCACTTGGGCACACCCCCTCCCGGCCCGGTGTGGGTCCTGACTGCCATTTTTTTGGTGATGCAAAAAATATTGTGGTCAAAAATATATAAATTATATTTTTTTACTGTATTTATACATTCCACATAGAAATCGGCTTTTATTCTTTGAGCTTCGGCAAAATCAGTAATGACAGGGTCTCTCTGGGTTCCACCGGTTTCAAAGAATTTTCCTATCAGGGGGTACTTGGAGTCGGGTTGGGGGATAATAAGGTGGGGTCTGCGTATTCTGTTGATTCTCAGTATTTCAAAAACAGTGGCCTTATCAAAGCAGTTTTTCAGAGGCTGTTTCCGGTTAAAAATGACGGAGGCGCTTTGGTCCTGTCCGTTTACATTACCCCAACGGATAAGCACATCGTATTCAGTATCAGGTTCGGTTGCCAGGATATAGTCTCTGAAGTTTTCCAGTAAAGCGGGCTGCATAAATCTGTTGTCATAAAGCAAGGCGAATCTCACGCTGTCACCTCCCGGTTAAAACTTTTGCCGTTTTGGGACATTGGCCGAACCGGTCATGTCTTGCCAAGGGAGTCAAGATACTTGACGTAATGAATCAGGCGGATCAGGGACTTAGCCCTGATTAGCTTTTCGTCAAAACGGAACGGTTTGGAGTTAGCCTCAAAAAACCAGACTTTCCCCTTTTGGTCAATGCCGACATCCATTTCCAATTCGCCGAAGGAATGCTCGTAGGATTTTTCTATGACCATGGGAATGGTTGACTGGATCTGCCTTAACTGGTCTTTTATATGTTTTATGGGGAACCGGTACTTTTCGGCTGTGCTCTGTAGGACTTTTTCTGCAGGAAACCTCACGCCACCGTAAAATACATGGGTCGTAATACTGTCCTTACCTGCGGCCCTGGCTGCGATTCCGGTTTTACACCAGTTGGCATGCCGGTCCTTCTGAACCAGCAATCGCAGGTCAAAGGGAGACCCGTTAAACCGGGCTAGGGATATAGCCTGCTGTACAAGGTACCCGTTGTCCCCGGCCAGAGGAAGCCCGGCTAATATCTCCCGGCAGTCTGCAGTCACCCCGGTGCGGGGTTCCTGGTTAAGGGTCTGATGGATATAGTAATGCCGACCGTCCGCAGTTTTGGATACTCTCATCATTTCATGGCCCAAGCTATTAGCTGTCGGTTTCAGATACACGGCTCCGAATTTGTCCAGCATCGGGATAATATCCCGGTAATCCTGCAGCATTCGGGTTTCCGGTAGGAAGGGCCTGGTTTTCCGGTTATTAAATAATATTTTGTGTGTTCTCCATTTATCCAGAAAACAGGGGTTAAAAAATCTCGGGCCGTATTTTTGCATCAGGGACGCCAGCGGATTTTTAATATCCTCCCGGTTTTCCAGTGTACGGTTTGGTATACGGTTATAAATTATAGTAGGTATGGGAAGAGCCAGCCGTTCCCACTCAGGAGGTTCCGCCTTAACATTATACCGGTACCCCCAAACTGCCTTTTTGGACCAGTCGATATCCAGGGGGCTGAAAACAAAAGCAGTACAGTTTAACCTCTCGGCAGCCGAAATAATTTCTGCAAATGACTCATTCTGTCCTCCCACGAAAGGGCTGCCGTTGATTCGGGGAATGCTGAGAATTCCCAGGATAGGCCCGATTTCCATACAGTTACCTCCTTATTCCGTAACGGGTACCGGCTGCCGGGGTGCTACGGCAGGGGCATGCCGGTAGAATCCGGCCAGATACTTGGCATATTCCAGTGGTCTCATCAGGGACCGCTCTATAACTTTAAAGGCTCCGCTTTCGGTTACCAGTGCCCGGAAGGGTTTCGAGTTGATTTCGATAAGCCAGATTTTTCCGGAAAGGTCAATGCCCAAGTCAATGCCCAGTTCGCCCCAAATCATCCCTGTGCCCTTTTCCAGGGCCGGCGGAATCCTGCTCACGGCTGTCCGGATTTCTTCTCCCAGCCCCGTTCTGGCCTGGAAGTTCACATTAAAGACTTCCGCGAGAACGGTGGAGAGGGGTTTGGGGTGGCCTCCATCGCTGAGATTGGAAAGAAAACTATCAGGAGCTGCTATACGTGCATAAATCTTTGTTCTTCGCCAATTACCATACCTGTCTTTCTGGGCCAGGATCCGTATATCAAAAGGACACCCTTCGTAAGCCGCTAACTGCAGGTCTTTTTGGACCACGTAGAGTCTTTTGCCCATAACGGGCCTTAAGAGGTCGTTAAGGGCAGGGAAATTGGATACCGCACCTTGTACAGTCTGCCTCTCCTTGGACCGGTACATGAATTTGAACATACCGTTCTGATCAAGGGCTACCTTGATGATGCGGCACCCGAGGCTCCCCAGTGAAGGTTTCAGAAATACGGACCCATAAGTATGCAGGCAGGTCAAAATATCTTCCGGGGATTCCACTAGCCAGGTAGGAGGCAGGTACCCGGCTACTTCCGGAATGTTTACGAGGGCGGTATGAGTTTCCCATTTGTTCAGAAACATGGGGTTAAAATAGCTGACCGTATCCATCACCGTAAACCTGGACTTGGCTTCCTGAACTGCCTGCCGCAGTTCAACCGACCTTGACGGGATACGGTCATAAATGACATCGGGGATAGGCAGGCGCAGGGGTTTCCACGTAAAATCACCGGTATCTTCGTAAGCAGGGATATATCCGGTTACCGTCATTGCATCCCAGTCCAGGTCTTCCGGACAGAAAACGATTACCAGGCCGGAGAGGCCGGCCCCCGAATTGGTCAGAGCCGCCAGGGTAGGCTCCTGACTACCGAATTCCGAATCAACCAGTACATTTCTAACGGTAAACAGGCCGATCAGTGGACCGGCAGAAACTATTCCGGCAGCCGGATTATATTTAAGGGTCAACGGATGCCCGATAGGCAGCTGGCACCTTTCGAACAGGTCGGGAGAAATAAAAAAAATGGGCTGTTCGGTACCTCCGCTGCAGTGAACCTGCTCCACCGTTACAGGGCTATTAAGGCTTCCTAACTTTAAAGTAAGAGCCGTTCCGGGGGCGAGTCCCGTTGTCTTCAAAAGACCGCCCGGCAGGTAAACGCGGCTGACCTGTTCACCCAACGAGCCGCCGAAGTTGGCGGTGATAAACCTGTTGAATGCTTGGCTTCTTGCTCCCATCAAGGTAGAGCCCACTCGTAGGAAGGATTGAACCCGGCCAGACATATAGCAAAATCTAAAGGCAGGCGGATTGATTTTTCCTTGAGGTGCCGCTGGTCTTTGGGAAACACCTTACGGGATGGCTTGGAATTTATTTCAATAATCCAGACGTGTCCGCTGCTGTCCACACCAATATCAAGACCAATTTCTCCAAATGTCCCCAGGTGGGCCTCAAGGGTTTCCCCGGCCAGAAGGCTGATTTTCCTGGTAACGGAGCATGCCTGGCATGTATACCAGTCTTCAGATGTCAGGTCTTGCCAAAGTGTTTGCATATTTAATGCTTCGCCGCCTGCCGCCACATTGGGGAAAATACTTCCTGCCATACCCACCCGCGCTACCATTGCCGTTTCAACCCACCGGCCGGTACCGTCTTTCTGCAGGAGAACCCTGATATCGAGTACCCTGTCTCCGTATTTGGTCAGGTTAAGGCCCTGCTGCACTACATAGGTGCCTCTGCGCAGCAGGGATGCCAGCCCCGAATTTAATTCTTCTGAGTTGCGCCAGGTGCCCGAAACCGGTCTGCGGCCTTGTCTGTAATGGTAGACATAACCTTCAGGCAGAAGGGTGACCCGGATGATACCTTTACCCAGGCTGCCGTTGATAGGTTTCACATAAACGCTCTTGTAAAACTCCAGAATTTTTTTTAGGCTTTCGGGACCTTTATAAATCCTGGTGACGGGAAGGTGATTCTGGAGTTCGGGGTTTTTTGCCAGCAGGGAATAGGTCTCCCACTTATTTAGGAACTTGGGGTTAAAATAATGAATATTTTTTTGGGAGAGCAAAAATGATTTGACCTGCCCGGTGAACTTTTTTTTCTCTACCGTTCTATATAAAATTCTGTCATAGACCACATCAGGAAGAGGAAAATCATGCTTTTTCCAGATTAGAGTACCGTCTTCACCGGGTGTCAAATAATACCCGGTTATTTTGTTTTTCTCCTGGTTAACTGCGCCGGGAGAAAAAACGTATACCAGACAGTTTTCCTGCATACCATAGTATGCGAACCTTCGCAGCAGAGGACCCTGCGACGAGTATGGCGGTAATCTGCAGTTCTTGTCGCGGCTGACGAGAGTGCCTACCAAAGGCCCCAACTGCAGGTGATAGGGCGCCTCTTCCCTTAGCCTGATCCCCGCAACCTTTGGCAGGCTGAGGGCTTCAAGCACTGCCGCAGAAATGTAATTTCCATTCAGGCTGGTTGTAATTTCCGCATCCGTTTGCGATGAGCCGGATCTTATTGTTACTATATTACCGTGTTTTAATCCGAACTCATTCATTGCGTCCGATGTAAGAAAAACCTTCGCCGGGAACGCTTCAATGGGCGTAACGCTAATGAAGGGCATTGTATAATTTCCTCCTCCTGAAAAATTAATGGTTAACGGCCTGTTATTTATGTGATTCCATGGAAAACCCGGCCAGGAAAAACGAGTACTCCATTGGCCGGGCTATAGCCCTGGCCAGTATGTTGGCGGCTCTGATACGCCTGAAAACACTCCGCCCCGGTATGGCATTAAATTCAATTATCCAGACGCGGCCCGCTGTATCGACCCCCAGGTCAATGGCGGTCTCGCCAAACAGGGGGCTGCCCTCTGCCGAAAGCCATGACACTGCCAGGCTACAGACCCGCCTTATCTCCCGCATCACTTTTGCGGGAACTTCCGATCCGGGGAAAGCCTGGGTCAGCAGAGATGAAATCCTGGTGGCCTTTCCGCCGGCGTGAATGTTAGTGATGTAGCTGCCGGGAGCAGCCACCCGGGTGGCCATTCCTGTCCTTTGCCACCGGCCTGCCATATCCTTCTGCATCAATACCCGGATGTCAAACGGGCATCCGTGGGCTTTAGCCAGGTCCAAACCCTGCTGGACAATAAACCTCTTTTCGTTTATCAGCCGGCACAGGCTTGCCTCCAGCCCGGCCCGTTCAGGGAAGATTCTGGTTTGGACATTGCGGGTAACACGGTTTTCAACCGAATAACCTTCCCGGGTCAATGTCAGCCGCATGATTCCTTTTCCTGAACTCCCCCCGCTTGGTTTCAGGTAAACGGTCCTATGCCTCTGAACGAGTTCTTCAATATCGGCCATAGACGATATAAACCGGGTTTCCGGGAGATAGGGGAAGAGGCCATCGTGTTTGGCCAGAAGTTTATGGGTCTTCCATTTACCAAAAAAGAACGGGTTAAAGAACCGGACTCCGGGATAGTTGCGTAAAACCTTCCTGGCATTAGTCGCTGCGTTTCTTTTTACTCCTCTAGGAAAGAGTCCCCGGTCGTACATCACATCGGGGAAAGGAAGGACCATGGTTTCCCATTCTCCGGTGTCTTGGCCAGGCAGCGGCGGGACGAAACCTCTTATTACCTCCTTCTCCCAATGGATATCATCAGGGCAAAAAGCAAAACAGAAGGCATTTAACCGGGCCGCCGCCGCTTTGAGGCTGCGGAAGAAAGATGTCTGTTCACCGAAGGGTTTACCGGCCTTTTCAAAACGGTTGGCAAATATTCCTATTAGCGGTCCTAAACGCCAGCGGCCGGTATTCCGGTCCGGCAGCAGGTTCAGTAATACGGAAGCCGGTAGGAGAAGTTGTTGCCAAATATTTTCAGCCAGATAGATTGATTGGTTTCCGGGGCTCTCCGGGGCGGTCCCGGCAAGCCGTACGGACACCATCCGCTTTCCAAAAGAGAGTTCAACCTGCTGGCCTATAACCGCGTTTGCAGTCCTAAGGACCTCCCCCGGCACGACAATACTGTTCCCGGGAAGTTTGGGGGAAGACCTAACGTTTACCGGAAATAGCTTGTGCAACGTTTCCGCCTCTCTTCAGATAAGATAGGAGTCAATATCATAGTATGTTGTTGGTACTCAAGGTGCCAATGGCAAAAAAAAAAGCGTCATTAAACAGGGGGGTCATGACGCTGTTTATCGGTGGAGTGCCGGTTTTTAACAGTATTCGTAATCATCGTCGTATTCTTCAGGCAAGTCTTCATCACATTTGAGATTATAGTAATCGCTGACCGGATAAGAGCAATTCCCCGCTGGTTGCGGGGGAGGAACAAGTTCCTGGCCCTTCACAGTCTCGACGCCGACACCGGCGGCTGACATAGCAGCGACTTTAAGTTTTGTCATGCCAATTACTTGGGCAGCGAACTGCTGCTCAATTTCAACCCGGATTACAGTTCTATCCCCCAGGTTTTTAACATGAGCCTTGGTGCAGCGCGGCTTACGGGTAATTTCCACAAGAGCCTGCGGGTTTGTAATACTTTCCCCTCCATATAGTTCAATAGGAATATACTCGATAAATGTGACCGTCGTTTTAGCGGCTTTGGTATCCTGGTCATAGGTATACCAGACATGGATATCGTAGCGCCCCTTGACCTCAACGGCAGTGCCCTGCTTTGTTTTCTCGATTACGGTGACGGAATCAAGACTGGAACCGGAAATATGGCTGCCGAGGACCTGGATAGTTTTGTGGGATACCGGGACTTCCAGGTCAATGGAGCGCAGGTATGTATAACTGCCTCTGCCGCAAACTGCTTTGGTAACGATCTCCCGAATTTCGGGACGGTCGGTGGTCATATACCAATCCTCCCTTCTGAATAAAACTTGTTGTTCCTAGTCCTGATAGACCTGAACGTAAACTTTGGTTTCTCCCACGATTTCCGCATAGATTCCCAGCTCTACATCCACCTGGATCAGGCTGTTTTCACTGATGACGGCTTTATGGCACTGTGGGGCTTTTACAAGGACTGCTCTGGCATCAACCTGGCCGGTGATGGCCTCAGCTATGTCATCCATGACTATGGCCTCGGTGAATTTAACGGTTTCTTTGGCCACATCGGTTGCCTGATCGCTGTTATAAGAATACCAGATGTTAAGGTCAAAGGTCCCACTGACCCGAACGCTCCTTGTTCCGTTCCCGGTCACTTCGGTCACCAGGGGTTCGGTTAATTTTACCCTGGTGACAGAGGAACCCAGAATGCTGGACGGCTTACGTCCAGCAGGGATGGCCAGGAATTCTGTATACCTGAAATTCTGTCTTCCTGTTCCACAGATAGCTTTAGTGATGATTTCACGGAAAGCAGTTTTTAACGGAGTGCTCTGCTCCACTTTGCCGTTTATATCGGCCATTTAACAATCCCCTCCTGTTAAAATTTATTATTGGAATACATATATATGTTTTTTGGAAGCAACGCCTTCTCTTATGACACCAGCTCCCTTCAACAGCCATCTAATACTACATTATCTTATGAAACGGGGTTGGATATGGTGACACCACCGGTTCTCTTTTTTTAAAGCGGTATTGTCCATGAGGAATATTCCGGATAGCTTCCCAATAAGATTTTTAAGGGAGTTTGTACAAGTGGGGGAGCGGAAATGAAGATACTTTTCTTCAGGATGGGAGAATTTAAGAGAAAAACCGCCCTGGTATTAATTGTTTTCTGTTTATTTATATTCTTTATTTGCAGGATTGTGCATAATTATCACGAGCGGATAATCTCTTTGGAACTGCAGTCTGAGACCTTTCCCGGCCGGGTCACCCTGCATGACCGTAAGTTGCTGAACAAAATAGGGGGGCAGATTGCCGGAGCGGCGCCTGCGGATAATAAGACACAGGTCCAAGGTAGTTTTAAGCTTGTATTGAAAAAAAGAAAACAGATGATGACCTATCTGTTTGATACTCCGGGGTACCTGGTGGAGCAGGGTACAGGGAGGCGGCTGGTCTTAAAGGATCAGGGCAGGTGCCTTGATCCGGTTTTAAGGGAGTTAAACCTGAAGAACCCGTTTGGCAGGTTTCTGGCATGGGATGAGGTAAATGGGATTTTCCGCAAATTTGATACGGCCAGGGTCATGGACCTGGAAACGGGCATGTTTTTTCAGGTCCAGCGAAGAGCAGGCAGTAAACACGCCGATGTCCAGCCTCTGACTGCTGATGACAGCGCTGTGATGAAGGTAATTTACGGCGGTCGGTGGAGTTGGCAGAGAAGGGCCATTATCGTTGAACTCAAGGGATACCGGATTGCCGCCTCCATGAACGGCATGCCTCACGGGGCAGGGGCTATTGGAGGTAATAACTTTGACGGTCATTTCTGCATCCATTTCAGGAGCAGTAAAACCCATTCCAATGACGAGAACCTGGCCCACCAGATCATGGTCTGGAAAGCCGCCGGGAGATTCGGGGAAATGATGGCCGGGGCCGGACCAGATAAAGTCGTACGGGTTGCCATGACGGCCATGGAACAGGGTGATTATGCCATGGCGGCTCAATTGTTTAGACCGGCCCCCCCGACCCGGGAAGGCATCCCTCTTGCCAACAGGGAGGATATCAAGCGTGGGCTGAAGTCTGTGAAGTGGTTAGCTGTGGCCGAGATATCGGAACCGGAGGTCAACGGCAGAGCCCGTACTTTTAAAATAAAGGCATCCTACGGGCTTACTGACGGAATCAGGGTCAAGAACCGCCAGATAAGCGTGGAGGTGGGGAGGGATAATGGAAAAATACCATGGAAAATAGAGGCCGGGGTCATCAGGGAAATGCTGGACACAAAAAAAGAAACCGATGAAACGGAACCGGTCCCCGATGAGGCCATGTACCACGACTGGAAGGTTGATATGAAGATGTAAGCCATTTTACCGGGGCACTACTCGTTAAGTATATTTAGGATGACAAAGCGGGCTGGTTTTGTTAGAATTAATTAGAAGAAGTCAGTATTGGCGAGGATGTTGACTAAGAGGAGGGATTTCCTTTGACCAACCTCAGAAAAATCATCGTAATTCTGGCGGTTATTGTAGGGATATTGTGTATCTTTGCCGTAATCAGGGTGGTCAAGGATGATTATTCTCTTTACCCCAAGGTTTTTTATGAATACAAAGAGAAAGGCAAAGAAACCCAGTCCAGTCTGGACGACGTCCGGAAGGGGTTTAAGTGAATAATTGTGGGTAATTTACTAAGTATTGAAGATATAGATTTTTCAATAGGCGCCGACAGCAGGCGGGTACGGGTGTCCGCCTGTCTGTTAGAAGGCGGGGTCCTGGTAGTTGCGGGGCCTTCAGGCTCCGGCAAAACAACACTCCTGCGCATCCTGGCCAGGCTGCGGGAGGCTGATAGCGGGAAGGTACTGCTGGACGGCAGGTTGTGGACCGAATTTACCCCGGTCCAGTGGCGCCGCAGGGTCAACTACCTGGCCCAAAAACCGGCGGTATTTGACGGCTCTGTAGAGGATAACCTGCGCAGGCCATTTGAACTTAACGCGGTTAAAAAGGAATTGCAGTATGACAGGGAGAAGGCTTTGGAACTCATGGAACGGGTTCTTTTATCCGGCAGTCTCCTGAATCAGGATGCCAGGACCCTATCGGGCGGTGAAACAGCCAGGATGGCCCTGGTCAGGGCATTACTGGTGGAACCGGAGGCACTTCTCCTGGATGAACCCCTGGCAGCGCTTGACCGTAAGTCGGCCGGGGCTGTCATCGAGTTAATAAACTGGTGGGCCGGCGCACAGACCGGACGGGGTCTGGTGGTCGTTTCCCATGTGGGGGAATTTGGGGCGCTCCCTGGTCTGTCCGTGCTGGAGTTGGCGGGGGAGGAGGCCGGCAGCGTTGAATAGCGGAGTTATTCCCATCTCAAATTTACAGTTGGCTTTAAGTATTATACTGGTTATTGCGGCAGGGGCAATTGCGGCCGGCCTAAGGCTGGGGTTGCTTAAACCGTTGCTCTGGGGCACGGTCAGAACCTTTGTCCAGCTTACCTTCATTGGGTATGTGCTCAAATTTGTGTTTACAGTTAATAACCTTTGGCTCGTTTTCGTCATGGTGGTCATCATGTGCTTTGTGGCCGCCAGGGCTTCGGTAGGCAGGACTCCCCACATTCCCGATTACCCGGCGGCTCTTGCCTTCTGGTCGCTTTTCACCAGCACCGTTCTGGTCGGCCTTATTGTGGTGCGGGTCATTATCAGCCCTGACCCGTGGTTCAGCGCCCGTATAGTGATTCCCATTTTCGGGATGATTCTCGGCAATTCCATGAACGGTATTGCCCTTTCTCTTGACAGGCTTTATACCGAGGCATATGCCAGGTCGGGGGAGATCGAAAGCCTCCTGGCCTTTGGGGCAACCCCGTGGGAAGCAGTCAGAGACTGCGTAAAAAATGCCATGCGGGCGGGTATGACGCCCACAATAAATTCACTTATGGTGGTGGGGCTGGTCAGCCTGCCGGGGATGATGACAGGACAGATTCTTGGTGGCGCCGATCCCCATGAGGCAGTAAGGTACCAGATTGTTGTAATGCTTATGATCGCTGCGGCGGTAGCCATCGGCTGCCTGCTGCTGGTAGGATTTTCGTATAAAAGGCTCTTTACACAGGATGGGGCTTTAAGACTTGAAATATTTAAGAGCCGACAATAGAATTTTGTTTTTGAAAGGAGTTTTAACCAATGTACGAAATCTCGGCAGTTGGTCACTTTGACGCGGCTCACTTCCTGCGTGGGTACCGGGGTAAGTGCGCCAATATCCACGGCCACCGCTGGAAAGTGGAGGTCACCCTGCAGGGGGCGGAGCTGAATAACCTCGGTATCCTGACTGATTTTATGGTTGTAAAAAACATGCTGAAAGAGATCCTGAATATATTTGACCACCGGATGATTAATGACATCACGCCTTTTGCTCAGGTTAATCCCACCGCAGAAAACCTGGCCAAATACGTGTTTGACGAAATGGCCGTGAAACTTCGGGAACTGACCGGACCGGGTGTGAAAATGACCAAGGTCACCGTCTGCGAATCCGAAGCTGCCAGCGCTACATATAGCGAGGAGTGAGGTTGCTTTGTTGAAGGCTGTTGTATTGCTGTCAGGCGGACTTGACTCGACTGTATGTATGAGTGCTGCCCGCAAGGAGGGTTATGAACTTTATCCGATAAGCTTCGCATACGGCCAGAGGCATGAACGGGAAATCAAATGCGCCCGGCAGGTGGCCCGATATTATAATGTAAAAAAACATTTGATTATTACGACCAATATGGACGATATAGGCGGCAGCGCGCTTACTGATGACATAGACGTACCGGAGGGCGACGAGGGCAGGTCAGATATTCCGGTAACATACGTCCCGGCCCGTAATCTAATCTTCTTAAGTTACGCCCTGGGATATGCCGAGGTCGTTGATGCTGCCGGGATTTATATCGGAGTTAATGCCGTGGACTATTCGGGTTATCCCGACTGCCGTCCCGAATTCATTGCCAGATTTCAGGCGCTGGCCGATTATTCTACCAAGGCGGCCGTTCAGGATAAAAAAGTGATCAGGGTGGAAACCCCTTTAATTAACCTGACCAAGGCGGGTATTATTAAACTGGGCATGCAGAATAACGCCCCCCTGCACCTGACAACCAGCTGCTACCGGGGCGGGGAAAAGGCCTGCGGGGCCTGTGACAGCTGTTTGCTGAGATTGCGCGGGTTCAGGGAAGCGGGGTACGAGGACCCGATAGCGTATGAGTAGGTGAGGAACTAAAAAAATGATACGGACATATATTTTTTATATTGCCTTTATTTTTTCCCTTATAGTGACAGGGCTGCTGCTGGCGGTCTGGCATATCCTCAACTGGTTCGGGCTGGCCGGCGCCCGGCGATGGTACGGTTATTATGTAAGCCGTTACTGGGCCGGATTCCTGCTGGCTGTGGCCGGAGTGAAGGTGCGTGTCAGGGGTGCGGAAAATATTCCGCAGGACGACGCGGTGCTGTTTGTCAGCAATCACCAGGGGAATTTTGATATTCCCGTATTGTTCAGTACTCTGGGCAGGTCTATCGGATTTCTGGCCAAGGTGGAACTGGCTAAAATACCTGTCTTACACGCCTGGATGCCTAAGCTGGGCTGTGTTCTTATAGACCGGGCTGATCTCAGGCAGTCCATGAAGGCTATTCAGAAGTGTGCCGATGTTATAAAAGGGGGCCAATCTATGGTGGTATTCCCGGAGGGTACGCGCAGCCGGGGACCGGAGGTGGGTGAGTTTAAAAAAGGGAGCCTGCGGCTGGTGGAAAAGACAGGCGTTCCCGTTGTGCCGGTCAGCATTAACGGTACGTACCGGGTCATGGAAGCCCGTGGCGGAAACCGCATTGGACCGGCCGAGGTCGTTGTCACCATATCTCCGCCCATTTATTTTCACAGGCTGTCAAAAGAAGAAAAAGATAATATAACGGATATTCTGCGCGGCACAATTGCGGAAAATGTCCGGTAATTAAAAAGGCTTCGCTAGCAGCGGAGCCTTTGGCGCATTAGCGCCTTACGGATCCGGCGTGCCCTTTACGTGTACGCGCAGCGCTAAGATAGCTTTTTTTATTTATTTATTGTTCTATTGTTTTAATTAATTCCCCGACTTTTTCCCGGCAGTCTTCGATGAAGTCCGGGAAGGTCTTGGCCACGATGGTTTCAGCCTCCCTGATCACCTCGGCAGCCGCAGGGGCGTCAATGGCTATCCCGTGTTTTTTGTTCATCTGCCCGGCATATTTTCCCGCGAGTTTGGCGGGAGTGACCTCATCCATAAGCACATATTCGCCATAGATGGGGAAGCTCATCACCATTTTACCGACCGGAATCCCGTAGAAGGGCGCCAGGACCTGGCTGATAGCCAGGATCATATTACGGTTATCTAGCGCTTTGGCCAGGTATCCGTGATAATCCCGGCGATTGTTATACAGCCACAGCTCAGCAGCCATTTCGATAAAATTATGAGCCTTCCACCAGCCCATCTTTTCCGGCAGGCGGCAGCAATCCACTACCTTATCAACCAGAGGGAGGGCCATTTCAAAGGCATAGCCCCGGCTGAAATCCCGGTATTTCTCGTCACAGTAATAGTCAAGGCCCTGTGGCGTTATGCCGTGTGTTACTACGGCCTGGGCAAAGTCCTCAAAGATGCCGACCCCGCTCAGATACCTATGTATTTCGCCGCATCTTCCATGAGTATCGGGGTGCTCCAGGAAACCGGCGATGACAGTATCCGGAAAAACAGCTCCCAGTACAATTTCGGTGTTTAAGGCGCCAAGCACATCCCTGGCAAAGCAGATATGGGTGTAAGGAAACAATCGACAACACTCCTGTTCGTTAAATTAAGAAATTACCCCCGTATTCAGCGAAAAATATTTCTACATTCAGACCATTTTTCCCTGTATTAAAAATTTGCCAATTTCACCCATTGACAATTGCTGCGAAGGAGGCTAACATTAAAATATACCCCATGGGGGTAAAAGTCAACTGGTAAAAGGAGGCGGATTTCAGCATGTGCATGGAAAAGTCGCCATGGGAGAAGGCCATCGAATTCCACGGCCACGCCTGTCCGGGCCTGGCCATGGGATATAAAGCTGTGGAGGCGGCTCTCGGTATTCTGGGATATGCCAGGGATGTGGATGAGGAAATGGTTGCAGTTGTGGAGAACGACAGCTGCTCTGTTGATGCCATTCAATCCGTCCTTGGATGCACCGCCGGTAAGGGCAACCTTATTTTCCGCAATAACGGGAAGCACGTCTATACTATTGGGCGGAGAAATGGTAAGGCGGTCAGGATTGCCCTTAAATATGACGTCCATGCCGGAGCCAAACCGGGAGCAACCAAGGAAGAGAGGATGCACGGCATTTTAAATGCCGGTGTGAATGAACTTTTTGATATCAGGGAAGTCGCCATTGAACTGCCCAAGAAGGCGGTAATCTTTAAGTCCATTCAGTGTTCCTGCTGCGGCGAGGGGGTCATGGAACCCAAAGCCCGCCTCAGGGACGGCAAGATTGTCTGCCCCGACTGCTTTGAGGATTATAACCGGGGATGGTAACAACAGCATTAATACAACTGCGTTAGTGAAATAAAAGAGGGTTGTAATATATTTCGGAAAGACCATATCCTTTATGGTAGTCCAATTTGCTTGTAAAGTTTACCAGAAGTTTTTCATGGGACCTGCAGTGGTCCCTTGGGGTTTTAACCCCACCTGAATCTTAGAAGAATGCACTTGATTTTGATTTTAGTTTCTGCTATAATCAATATTGCTCTTGACAATAAAAGAGTGTTCTCCAAAAATGCGGTCGTGGCGGAACTGGCAGACGCGCACGTTTGAGGGGCGTGTGTCTTAGACGTATGGGTTCAAGTCCCATCGACCGCACCATATGAACACAAAACCTTGCTGAAGTTACAGCAAGGTTTTATTGTTCTTAGACGGAATTTTGCATGCTCCAGAAAAATGGCCTGTGTCGTCGTTGCAAATGGCACCGCAATCCTCAACGTACATCCCAGTACGTTTCCGGTTGCGGTACCATTTGCGCCTAGCCACAGGCCATTTTTCTACCTGAATTGTCCGACGAAGGCCAGCACTTATACCGTATAGATGCGCGTATCGACGAATCCCGAAATCATGATACCCATATTTGAACTCAATACAGCTAATTCGACAAATTTCCCGAAGGGAATTTATCTGTGGCTATCGAACAACAAATTACTAATTATTTGGACTATTAATGATATGGGGTGTGCCTGATGTATATCGAAGAAAAGATAAGTAAGCAGGTTAGCGATGGAAATCTGGTTGGGGCTATCGAATCCGTTCGCGACATCACCGAACGTAAAAAGATGGAGGAGGAATTGAGTCAACACCGTGACAACCTTGAAGAGCTAGTGAAAGAACGGACATCTGAACTAAAAAAAGTCAACGAGCAGCTGCAACGGGAAATTATGGATCGTATGCACTTGGAGAAGGCTCTCCGGGAATCTGAAGAAAAATACCGCGCTATCTTTGAGAATACTGGGACCGCGACAACAATCATAGATGAAGACAATTCGATAATCATGGCAAATACCAAGGTGATGCAACTTTCCGGCTATCCTAAAGAGGAATGTGTGGGAAGAAGCTGGACAGAATTTGTGGTGGCCGAAGACTTGGAAAGGCTGAAAAATTTCCACCGGTTGCGGAGAATTAAAGAAGACCTTGCCCCAAGAAGCTATGAGTTTCGCTATATTGATAAACGAGGTAAAGTTAAAGATGTGTTGGCAACCGTGGCAATGATTCCGGGTACAAAAAAGAGTGTTATATCTTTATTAGATATCAGCGATCGAAAGCGGGCAGAAGAAGAGTTGCGGTTGTCCGAGGAGCGATTCTCCAAGGCTTTTAATGCCAGCCCTAACCCGATGTCTATTACTACCCTGGATGAAGGAAGATATCTTGATGTAAACGAGAGTTTTTTAAAGCTATCGGGTTACCGGCGTGAAGAAGTTATGAACCGTACGGTATCTGATATATCAATTTGGGCGAAATCTGCAGACCGGGTTAAAATGGGGCAAATTCTAAAAGCTCAAGGGACAGTTCGTAATATGGAAACTGAATTCAGAACTAAAACAGGCGAGACGTGTGTAGTTTTAATCTCAGCGGAAATAATTGATTTCCAGGGTGAACAATATCTCCTGTGTGTAGGAAATGACATTACCGAACGTAAGCAGTTGGAAAAAGAAATGGCCCGTCTCGACCGTCTTAACCTGATAGGAGAAATGGCTGCAGGCATCGCCCATGAAATAAGGAACCCCATGACTATTGTGCGTGGCTTCCTGCAGATGTTCTGGGGGAATGAAACATTCAAGGAAGAAAAGGAACATTTTGACCTGATGATAGATGAACTGGACAGGGCGAATTCCATAATAACGGAATTCCTTTCTTTGGCCAGAAACAAGGTTGTGAACAAAAAGCCGTTGAACTTGAATGTGGTACTGGAAAATCTGTTCCCGCTGATACAGGCCGACGGCCTTAAATTTGACAAGTATGTCAATATGGAACTGGAGAAAGTTCCCGAACTGCTTATGGACGAGGGGGAAATACGACAGGTAATTTTAAACCTCGTCCGGAATGGATTCGAGGCTACGCCGCCTGGTGGCAGTATCTCAATAAAAACTTATATCAAAGACAGCGAAGCGGTTTTATCTGTTTTGGACAAGGGTATGGGGATAGAGCCGAGTGTTCTTGAAAAGATAGGCACTCCGTTTGTAACTACCAAAGATAATGGCACGGGCTTAGGGTTGGCTGTATGTTATAGCATCGCCGCAAGACATAATGCTGCCATTAAGGTTGAGACAAGTTCCGGCGGGACTACCTTCTTCGTCCGGTTTAAGCTACCTACTAATCCCTGAAAGCCGAGTGACCTTAAATCATAAAAAAGCACCTCGGTTTTTATATGATATACGCTTGTCCCTAAAAAAGACAATAATTGTCGTAATTTAATATATAGGAGGCAGTATATATATCAGCATGTTTAATAAAGGGGAACGGCCTGGTCCGGTTTCCCTCAAGATAGGGGGGGATATCGTCGGAGAAACTTAGTTTACGGTCCGGAGAATTGGATGAAAACGTGGAGACGATGAAGTATAACCCGTACCTGGACACTTGGGTTGTACGGAGTTAATAGTGTAACCGGCCTTTCAAATTAATAGTGAGAGGGGAGAAGAGTCATGAAAAAACTGTTGGTCGTCGTTCTGACTTTGTTAATGCTGGTTGGCATACCCGCCGGTTCATTTGCTGAGCCTTCTGCGAAGGACGCCGGTGTTTCCCTGATAAGTTCGGCAGCAACAGTAAAGCCGGGGGAAACTGTTACTTTAACGGCTGTTACGTTAAAACAAGGTTCCGCTTATACCGATGAATGGATCGGAGCCACCAAAATCACGACTGTTTTAACTGAGGACGGGTATTATGTTTCCACAGCCGAGATATCGCCTGAGGTAACGGTAACAGTGCAATATAAGATTACGATGACCGCCGGTAATTGTGGGACATCCTTTATAGGCCAGGCCGAAACGGTAATTTCAGCAACGAAACCTGCTGAAGTTGTAGGGATTGAAGTAAAAAATATCAGGCCTGAACCTGAAATCCCCGGATTCTACAAGGGCGATGTTTATGTTGTTTTAAGTGACGGTAACTTGAATGAATACGGTGTGGTTTATTTCGGCTTGCGTGAAGGGCAGACAACAACCTTGCGACTATGTTCGCAGGGTTTTTGTTTTAGTGGACAAAATCGTCATTCTGAAATTTTTTATAGCAACTTGTTATTATTACAGGAAAATTGCCAAATAGTATTGAACTGGTGAATGAAGTTTATTACTTAGGTCGGAGGTCAAAGATATGAAAATCCGTTTTAGGCCAATAACTCGCTATGGTAGATGGTCGGTAAAATTTTCGGGGGCTTTCCTGGGTCTTTATGTGTTATCAGTAATTCTCGTGAGGTTGACTATACGCCATGAAGGGGACGTGGTTTCTTTGGACCCGGCATTCAGGCCATTTATTATGGGGGCGGGCATCTCGGCTCTGCTTTGCGGGCTCTCGGCTTTTGGAACCGGGCTTTTTAGTATTATCAAAGAAAAAGAACGCTCAATATTTGTCTTTTTATCTGTTTTTATTGGAACCCTGGCTTTAATCTTTGTGCTTGGCGAAATTCTTATTCCGCATTAGACATTATCAACCTTGCATTTTTTGATTTATGATGGCATTATGATACAATATAGAAAAACAAAAAGGAGTTGTTTGTATTGATTGTTACCACAACACCAAATATCGAAGGCAAGAGTATCAGACAGTATCTTGATGTGGTTGCCGGCGAGGCTATCATGGGAGCAAATATCGTCAGGGACCTGTTTGCCAGTATTACCGACATAGTGGGTGGCCGTTCAGGAGCATATGAGTCCAAACTGGTTGATGCCAGAACGATAGCTATGGATGAGATGAAAGAGAAGGCCCGCCGGTTAGGGGCCAATGCAGTGGTAGGTGTAGACCTGGACTATGAGGTTATCCGTGACGGTATGCTGATGGTATCTGTAAGCGGCACCGCGGTTATTGTTGAGTAATTGAAGCAAAACGAATCTCAAAACTTATTCCCATGGTGGACTACAGCTGCGCCTTATGGTAAGATTATGATATTGATTCAATATATCTTTTCGGAGGGATGTTCTGATGCTTGTACTGATCTCTCTGCTTATCATCGGTCTATTGATCGGCGCATATTTGACCCGCGGCTGGAACCGGATAATGCTTATCTTACTGGCTGTTGCCATTATACAGTTAAAATCAGTAGCCCTGGGCATGAAAATTTTTAGTGTAACCCTGATGGTTATTGCGATAGTGTATTTTTTGAAGCCAAGAAAGAAGAAGTCTTAGATTGAAGCGCGAGAGCGACAGGGTCAGGGCCATGAGGGAACAATCAGGCGCAGCAGAGATTATCCAGGATTAATGTGAATTGAAGCCACGCAGCAGCGTGGCTTCTTTATTTTATAAAAAATAGAAGGGCTTTTTTGTTTTTTTGTAGAAATAACAGTTACTACATGCAAAAAGGCTTATGAAGCCACCGTTTCCGGGACCCCAGCCGGTCTTACGGACGGACCCCACATCATAGCTGTAACGGCAAAGGATATTGTCGGTAACCAGTTTAACGGTCAATGGAAACAATACTACGGACAATGCGGGTTTTTCCGTGAGTGTTAGCGATAATGACGCGGTTATTCCGACCTCCATTATTGTTAATTTAGACGGGGTGCCGGTTCCTGCCGCTTATGATTCCGGTACGGGTAACATATCTTATCAACCGGCCGGTGGAATAGGTAATATGATCAATACCGGAGCAGAGCCTCTGCAACCGGCTTACCCCGATATCCCGTTGACAGTTGTTCATGACTTGATGCCATTGCATAAAATTGAAAAGGGTTCATGTAATGAATGCCATTCTATTTACCTTACCAGGGAACATAACAGGTTAAACAGCAGCGGTGTACAAATGACATGCGCAACATGCCATAGTTCTTCTAACCCGGCTGTACAGCTGGCTATCGCCACTAAGAACAGGGACTGCCTGGCCTGCCATACCCAGGCTGATCATGAGGCTGTACATAATGGCGGTCTTGACGCCAATTGTCAGACCTGCCACAGCGCAACCCTGTCGGTTGAACACTTGAACAATTCCACTACCGCCGGGAAAAACTATAGTTGTGACACCTGCCATACCAGTACAGCTAAAGAAGTCAAGCGGACTATTGCCGCTGACAGCTTAAATTGTGCAGGGTGTCATCAGGAGGGACATAATCTCTACTTTGTGGATAAGGTCCCGGCTGACATACCCCTATATAGCGGCTTTTGGGCCCTGCCTATCGAGGCGGCCATCTTTGCCGGTGAACCTTCTGCTCCGGCCGACTACGATTCAGGTCAGGTAGTTATGTCCAACAGGCAGACAGATTTAACAGCCGCCAACATCTGGACCTTCTATAACCTGCAGCTTGGCGCCAACGGGTGGACTCTGAATGCTGGCGCGCCTGCCGCCGGAGCTGATTATTTCGCCGCCGAATTTGTAAAAGGGGGCCGGTATGTAACCGTGAAATGCTTCAATACGGAAAACAGCAGCGGTGCCGGACAGCCGGTCAGTACCGGATACAGGCTGGAAATATGGTATAAGTAAGACATTGTGCATGCTCCAGAAAAACGGCATCTGGACTGCGTTACACGGCGCACGGCAATCCTCAACGTACATACCCAGTACGTTTCCGGTTGCCGTGCGCCGTGCGCCTTGCCAGATGCCGTTTTTCTACCTGAATGGTCCGATGAGGGATAAATTTAAAAAATTATATATTGCTTGGGTTCCTGAGGGATGATTTGACGGTTGCATCGATCATTTTTTTGCATAATTTACCACGTATAAAAACATATTAATTAGTAGCAAATTTTGTTTGCCATTTGACAGGAAAAACCACGGCTATGCCGAAATAAATAAACTACAATATCATATCCTGGTAATAAATAAACTTAATATTGAACTAGGCCGCAAATTTATAAGGGGGGCTCGGCGATGAGTGATTATTACTATGATGAGGACCATGGGATAGCTTACAAGGTTGACTCCATTGTGACATCGGTAGTTCACGCCGGTGGTCAGGACAGTCCGGAAAAAATCCTTGTGCTTACGGATGTCAAAGTGACCAACATGAAGAAAGAAAAGGTTCGCAGAACCTTATCCCGAATGTACCCGTCCGACCTTTATAATTCAGAAACGGCCAAGCAGCAATTTTCAGATACGCTGCTGTCTCAGTTTATTGACGGTTCCAGGAAAATATCCGAGGAGGAATACCAGTCCATAAAAGCCAGGTTTGAAATATAAAATAATAGTATTCCTTGGGGCGTGCCTAACGGCGCGCTCTTTTTTTGTTGACTTACTTCATCCAGCGGTATAGAATATGACTGGAGACATAAATGACTGCGGTCATAAATAGTGGGGGTGGTTGTATGGAACAGCATACGCGCAGGGAGAGAAAAAAGGAGGAAACCAGGCGCCGGATACTGGAAGCTGCTTTCAGGCTGTTCGCCGAACAGGGCTTTGAAAACACCACCATCGTCCAGATTACGGGGGCTGCTGATATCGGCAAAGGGACATTTTATAATTATTTTCCCAGCAAGGAAGCGCTTCTTAATGATTTTATGGATGAGCTCAGTTGCCGCCGTGGACAAAAAATCTGGAGCAGGGTCCTCAAATGTCAGGATACCAGGCAAAGGCTGCTTGTGTCATTCGAAAGTATCGCCTCATGGCTCGAGGAATACCCTGAACTGGTGAGGGTCTACATGATGGATCGGATGAACATGATTATGAAAAACTCTGCCAGCTACAAGCCCAGTCACCTGGAACTGTACATGGAGGAAATCATAAAAATGGGCCAGGAGGACGGGGATATTAGGGATGACCTGGCAGCGATGCAGATAGTCAGTTACCTGATGGGTATTTTCATGATCCAGTTATGCAACTGGTATGCCACAGGCGCCGGACCAGGACTATACCGATTGGCCATGAACGGGGTTGACTTTTTTCTGATCGGAGCGCTGAGTACTGTTAAAGAATAGTTTCTGTGAGGGAGGACGAATCATGTCAAGACTCATTTACTGGTTAAAGGACATTTATCAGACAGACCAGCCCTCGGTCGGCGGTAAAGCGGCAAATATGGGCGACCTGGCCCGGGGCTTAAATGTGCCCCCCGGTTTCTGTCTGTCATCAGATACATACTATAACAACCTGCGACACTATCATATAGATGAAAAGATTGGCGAACTGCTGGCGGGGTTGAATTTAAATGATATGGGCGATCTGGATATTGCCGGTGCGGAGATAGCGGAACTTATCCTGGGCATGCCGTTACTTCCCGAGGTGGCAGCAGCCCTGACTGACGCTTATAACCGCCTCGCTGAAAATAAGACAGGGTGCAAAGTCGCCGTAAGGTCCTCCGCCACTGCGGAGGACCTGATAGACGCTTCTTTTGCCGGGCTGCAGGAGACCTTCCTGAACGTGGAAGGGCTTGACGCAACCCTCCAGGCGGTTAAAAAATGCTGGGCCTCACTCTGGACGCCCAGAGCCATTCACTACCGGACCCAGAAGGGGTTTGAGCATGACAAGGTTAAAATGGCTGTGATTGTGCAGGAAATGGTCCCGGCGGAGGTTTCCGGCGTTATGTTTACGGCCAACCCTGTCACCAACTCCCGGAACCAAATCAGGATAGAAGCGGTCGGGGGGCTGGGGGAAAAGCTGGTGTCCGGTCATGCCTCCGGGGATGTCTATATATTTGAAAAAAATGATGTCAATGTAAATCTGATATCCAAGGATATTTCAGACCCGGAGAAAGGCCAGTTGATAAATGATTACGATTTACGGGAGCTAGCCCACACAGGTTTAAAGATAGAAGTTTTTTATGGGGATTTTCAGGATATCGAGTGGTCGTACTGCCGCGGCAAATTTTATTTCCTGCAGACGAGACCCATCACGACGATGCGCGATGAAGATCTGCCGGAAATCGACCCCAAAAAAATGAGCAGGCTGCAGTGGGAAGTGGTGGACTGGGTTGCCGAGCGTTTTCCCGAACCGATCCTGCCCATTGACGGCGTAGTGGTTAAGGTACTCTTTATGGGCCAGTTTGAAGCCATGCAGGAGTATGGATATGTGGTTGAGGATATGGACTGGTCCCGGGTAGACAAAGGGATTTTTCCGGAGTTTTTTATGCCGCCAAGAATTAAGGCCGGTTTGAAGCGGTTATGGCCGTATCTGCGGCTGGGCAGGATCCTGCGCTCGGATCCGGCCCGGGAATGGGCCGGTGAGCAGGTTTACCTCCTTGACACCCTGAAAAAACTTAAAGGGAGAGACGTATCCAAACTCCCCCTGGAAATAGTGTTGGACTATATAACCGAAGGCCTGCACCATCTGCACTTCTTCATTGTCATGAGGTACCACTACTTTGCCCAGAACCGGATTTCCGGCGCTTTGCTGCAGTGGTTTCTCAATTTGGTTTTCGGCGCGGACGGCGCCAGGATTAACGAGGATCTCCTGGCAGGTTCCGAAAACACAACCCTGGAAATCAACAGGTTGCTGCACGGTCTGGCGGACAGGGCCAGGGCTCTGCCCGGGGTCCACGGCGTACTGCTTAATTCTACCCCGGAAGAAATTCGCCGGAAGCTTGCAGGTACCCCCGGCGGTGCGGAGTTCCTGCGATATTTTGACGAGTTTCTCGAGTCTCACGGTGAGCGGGAAACCACCATGGGTCTGGGGGGGATTGCCTCACCTACCTGGCAGGATTCCCCGGAGGTCGTCTTTGGCATTATCAGGAGCATTCTCCAGGAAGAACCCGGCGCCGGAGCGGCCAGGGAAGAGGCCACGCTGTCCCGGGGCAGGGAGGCGGAGGAACTTGTCAAAAGCCGCCTGTCCAAGGGATTGTTTGCACTGCTGCCCTTAAAAACGCTGTTTTTTAAGATTCTCAGGCATGCCCGCAGTTTTACCGCCTTCCGGGAAAACAGCCACTATGATGTAACCCGGAGCATGCACGTATTCAGGATTCTCTTTAACGAGCTGGGCAACCGTTTTATCAGGCAGGGCCTGCTCAAAGACCCGGCTGATATCGTTTACCTGTCGTATATTGAAATGAAGGAGATTATCAATACAATTTACCACGGTCTCGAGGATATCAACCCCAAGGTTTTGGCTGTCAAGATTGAATCAAGGAAAGCGGAACAGGAAAGAAGGCGGCTCCGCTGGAGTATGCGTCATGTCCGGTTTGCAGGGACCGATGCTGTGAGGGGTACCCCGGTCAGCCGGGGCATGGCCAGCGGCGCGGCCAGGATAATCAAAAATCCCGGTGAATTTCACCGGGTCCAAATAGGCGATATTCTCATTGCACCCTATACAAACCCTGCCTGGACCCCGCTGTTTACCACCGTGGCCGGACTGGTGGTGGAAACAGGCGGAGCGGCCTCCCACGCTGCCATCATTGCCAGGGAATACGGCATTCCCGCTGTCATGGGCGCGCCCGGGGCCACCGAACTTTTCACCGACGGTGAAATCATCACTGTTAACGGCTCCACCGGCACAATTCACCGTGCTGAGGGGGAAGGGAGACCCTAGTGCCACAGCTCCGTGAATTCGTTTTCCACCGAATGCATGGATTGTTCTTGTTCCAGCAATACACTTTCCCCATTGTTCAGTCCCTTTCGGAATTAGAATCTCATCATAAACTCCTCTATTATCCGTGTTCATCTGCGTTCATCCGCGGCTAATTGATTCTATGTTTTAATAATAATTCTACCCGGGCAACTCCAACAGCTGTATAGAAGAATCTAATTTGATGATACCACTGTCTCTCTGCGACCTCCGTGGTATGTTTTAATATGGTGTTGACAAAGGGAGCTGAACTGAATTATTATTTAACTAGGTTAAATAAACGAGGGAGATTTCTATGGACCGTCTGACATTACAAACTATCGATAGAGACATCGGGCTTTTTGTGGCCATTGTAAGGGAAATTCTTTCACAGGGATTGGTGGAAGAGGTCTGCCATGAGCAGATTACCGTGGGCCAGGTCAGGTGTCTCTGTTTTATTTGGGCCCACGAGGCCGTAACAGTCGGTGACGTATCCAGGGGCCTGGGTATCAGTTATCCCGCAGCCACCAAAACAGTTTCCCGGCTGGCGGAAAAAGGTCTGGTGGCCAGAAGGCCTGACCCTGCGGACAGGCGTAATATCCTGGTGGAAATTACCCCGGCGGGCAGGGAACTGACCACCAGGGTCAAACCTGAAAAGCTGAAAAGGCTGGGTTCCCTGCTGGCAAAGCTGCACCCCGACGACCTGAATAACCTGCACCGGGGGATAGAGGCTTTTCTTTCGGCAGCGGTCACCGATAAGGAATTATTTGAGCAGATATGCCTTCACTGCGGCCGCGAACATGTTGAAAACTGCGTGCTGTCCAGCCTCAAGTGCTGCAAGGCAGCGGCCAGGCTAGTGACAACCTAGCGTGGCCACTAACACCTATCACCTGTCACCTAACACCTATTTTTGGTATGCTGCCCGATGTTCTCCTGGAGAAATACCGCAGCAGGAAAATCGAAGAATTTAGCGAATTTCTTAGTGATTTTTTACTTTCAAATGGCAAGACTATGCTGTTTAAATAAATTTGGAGGAAAGGAGAATTAAATTGGAACTTTTGGAAGGTGAATTTGAAAAGGTTCAGGCCGTGGTTGATGAGGTCCTGGAGAAATACGCCTCCGACCGCGAAAAACTGATTCCAATCCTCCAGGATACCCAGAAAAAATTGAGCTATCTCCCTGAGGAAGCCATGAAAATGATCGCCTCCGGAATCGGTATCCCCGCAGTGGAAGTTTACGGAGTGGCCACTTTCTATAACCAGTTCCGGCTGAACCCGCCCGGGAAGCACCAGTTAAAGGTCTGTATGGGCACTGCCTGCCATATGGCCAGAGGCCACATTATTATGGAATCTTTTGAACGCCGGCTGGATATCAAGGAAGGCGAGACTACGCCAGACCGTGAATACAGCCTGGAGAGGGTGGCCTGTGTAGGCTGCTGCGCCCTGGCCCCGGTTGTGGTTGTTAACGAACAGGTAGAAGCCAAAGTCAGGCCCACCAGGGTCGACGGCATTTTGCTGGGCTTTGACATGGAAAAGAAAGCGACCGAAAAAGAGAGACTAAAAGCCGCAGAAGCCCAAAAACAGGCGGGGGAAGAAGGTCGGGAAGATGGGTAACTCAGTTCCTGCCATAGAGCAGGCATATCAGAAGCTGCAGAGCGAGGCACAGCAGAAAACTGAGCGGATGGCGGAAAAACCCTTTGTCCTGGTTGGGACAGCCACCTGTGGCAGGGCTGCCGGCGCCATGCATGTACTGGAAACCATGCGCAGCGAAATCAGCAGGGCTCAACTGGACGTACCCGTGATAGAGGTGGGCTGTATGGGCCACTGTTATGTGGAACCGATGGTGATTATCCACCAGCCGGGGTTCCCGGACCTCTGCTACGGCTCAGTGGATGAGGGTATTGCCGCCCGCCTGGTCACCGATTACCTTGTCGGGGGAGACCCCTGCTTCGAGTTTGCCATGGCTGCCCTTGAGCCAAACGACCTGTTTCCCACCTTTGCCGATTACCCACGGGGTGTATATGAACAAAAGATTATTCTCGCCGACTGCGGCTTCATTGACCCCGGGGACATTGACCGGTATATCGCCGGCGGCGGTTACGGAGCCCTGGCCAAAGCGCTGGGCATGGAACCGGTCGCTGTCATTAACGAAATAAAAGAGGCCCATCTGAGGGGGCGCGGGGGGGCCGGTTTCCCCACCGGTGTGAAGTGGGAAATCTGCAGCCTGGCCCCCGGTGCTGAGAAATATGTCATCTGCAATGCCGATGAAGGCGACCCCGGAGCATTTATGGACCGGGCCCTGCTGGAGTCAAACCCTCACCAGCTGCTGGAGGGGCTGATTATCGCCGCACATGCCATCGGAGCCTCCCGGGGTTATGTTTACGTCCGGGCCGAATACCCGCTGGCCATCGAACGGCTGCACACCGCCCTGGAGCAGGCCCGGGAGAGAGGACTCCTGGGTGATTCGATTCTGGGCAGCGGCTGCGGTTTTGATATCGACATTTTTCAGGGTTCCGGCGCTTTTGTATGCGGTGAAGAAACCGCATTAATCGCCTCCATTGAAGGGAACCCGGGAGTGCCCGGCCACCGCCCGCCTTTTCCGGCGACTTCCGGTCTGCGGGGCAAACCCACAATAATCAACAATGTAAAAACCCTTTCTTATGTCCCGCATATCATCGGCAAGGGCGCCGCATGGTTTAAAAGCATCGGGACGCCCGGCAGCCCCGGCACAGCCCTGTTCGCCCTGGCCGGTAAGGTTGTGGGCACAGGCCTGGCCGAAGTCCCCATGGGTACTACTTTACGTACCCTGATATATGATGTGGGGAACGGCATCAAGGATGACAAGATGTTCAAAGCCGTCCAGATAGGCGGCCCGTCGGGCGGGTGCCTCCCCGAATCTGCCCTTGACATCCCCATCGATTTCGATTCCCTCCGGCAGGCAGGGGCCATGATGGGGTCGGGAGGCCTGGTTGTACTGGCCGAAGATGACTGCATGGTGGAGATTGCCCGGTTTTTCCTGGAGTTCACGCAGACCGAATCATGCGGCAAGTGCACCTTCTGCCGCCTGGGCACCAAACAGATGCTGGAGATTCTGACCGATTTTACAAAAGGGCGGGGTAAACCCGAAGACATCGACGTACTCATGGAACTGGCCGAGGATATCAAGGCGGGGTCTCTCTGTGCTCTCGGCAAGACGGCTCCCAACCCGGTTCTCACCACTCTCAGGTTTTTCCGGGATGAATATGAGGCCCATATCCACGAAGGCCGCTGCCCCGGCCTGATGTGCAAGGAACTGATCAACTACCGGATCGTACCCGAAAAATGCAGCAAGCTCTGCGATGCCTGTATCGGCAGCTGCCCGGTGGAGGCTGTTTACACGCGTCCTGATATGCTGAAGGCTATTCACCTGGATAAGTGTGTGAAATGTGATAACTGCCTGGTGACCTGCCTGCCGCTTTACCAGGCGGTGGTCAAGGTTTCTCCACCCATCGCGGAGGAGGGGAGCGAGGAAGCATGAGTAAAACAGTGATAATAACCATTGATGATAAACAGTATACCGTCCCTGCCGGTCAGAAACTGCTCTGGGCAGCCCTGGATAACGGTATATATATTCCTCACCTGTGCGGGAATCAAGAGGAACAGCGGCCGTCAGCCGGCTGCCGGCTCTGCTTTGTGGAGGTGGAGGGAATGTCTGGCCCGGTTACTTCCTGTACACTGCCGGTAACTGGCGGAATGGTTGTTCGCACCCGCAGCGAGCGGGTTGACAGGCTTGTCCGGACCGGTTTTGAGCTGTTGCTGTCCAACCACCGGTTGGGCTGCGCCAAGTGCGCCAAAAACGGAACCTGTGAACTGCAGAAAATAGCCAAAAAACGGGGCCTGAAACTAAAACTTACCAGGCTCAGGTCCCTGGTGCAGGAACAGGTTATTGATGACAGCCCCGGGTCGTTCATATATGACCCATCCAGGTGTGTCCAGTGCGGGCTGTGCGTTTACACTGACCATCACCGGGCCAAGGTGGGCGCCATCGGTTTTGTCAGAAGGGGTATGGCCCGCAAGGTATCCACCTTCGGGGAGGTCCAACTGGCCGAATCATGCTGCACCGGCTGTGGTGAATGCGTCAAGGTATGCCCTGTGGGGGCGCTGACGCCGAAAAGCGGCTAGTGCCCCATCAGGTAACGTTGACCTTATTTTATATGGCCTCAGCGGGGGAATGGTATAAACGCTCGTGACTTATGCTCCGCTGCGTAGTCCTGCTAATACGAATGCCTGTGGATAAAGGTCTGTTCCGCATATTACAGTAGCAGTATCGGGAGCGGCCAGACTTTATCCACAGGCATTCGTAAAGCAGGACTACCTTGC
>Ga0074195_1001561_pt1 | contig 31277 bp, 28 predicted proteins | sample EPASupsiteHSE623_FD_64525 | JGI IMG/M metagenome (GOLD analysis project Ga0074195, IMG submission 64525) | Bioremediated contaminated groundwater from EPA Superfund site, New Mexico - Sample HSE6-23 | ecosystem: Environmental > Aquatic > Deep subsurface > Groundwater > Contaminated ... | reverse complement strand
GAGCGGGGGCGGACATCAGGCAGGAGTGGGACTTGTTGGAAGAGGTGGCGATTGCGTACGGGTATGACCGGCTCGAAAGCCAGCCGCCCAAGACCTTCACCGTGGGAAAACCCCACCCGGTGCAGGTCAACGCAGCCTTGGCCCGCGAAGCCTTCTGCGGTCTCGGGTATCTCGAAGTGATGCCGTTTACGCTGACCAGCGAGGATGTGTTGTACGGGAAGATGCAGCGCGACGAAAAGAAAGGCGTCCTCCATGTCATGCACCCGATCAGCATCGAGAACACGGTGGTCCGGACCGAGCTCCTCCCCCTGCTGCTCGAATTTATAACCCTGAACCGGCACCGCGAACTCCCGCAGCGCCTCTTTACCGTCGGCGATGTCGTCGATTCCTGCCTCACCTACCAGCAGGCAGCCGGTGTCAGTACCCACCCTGATGCGGACTTCTCGGAGGCCTACGCCTCGGCAGATGCGATGCTCCATGAGCTCTCCATTGAGTACACCGTGAAGGAATCAGCCGATGCAGCCTTTATTGAGGGACGCCGGGGCGATATTATTTCCGGCGGAAAAAAGATTGGTGTCTTTGGCGAGATCCATCCCGCCGTCTTGAACGCGTTTGAACTCGAACACTCGGTTGCAGCGTTTGAATTCGATCTCAGAGCCGTACCGGGATATCACGTGCTCTGAGATACTCTTTTACCTCTTTTACGGTGAACTCCCCGAAGTGAAAGACGCTTGCCGCAAGGCAGGCATCGGCTTTTCCCCGGGTAAAGCCGTCATAGAAATGCGCTAAGGTTCCCACTCCGCCACTGGCAATCACCGGGATGCCGGCAGCATCGGAAATTGCGGCGGTTACTGCAAGATCAAACCCGTTCTTGGTGCCATCGGTCTCCATACTGGTGAGCAGGATCTCTCCCGCACCCCGCTCCTCTGCTTCCTTTGCCCATGCAACGGCATCGATACCGGTGGGCTTGCTGCCCCCGTAGATGACCACTTCATACCAGCACTTTGTGCCGTCTTCGAGAAACACGGGAATTGCATTGTCGTTTGGCGTGAAGTTCCGGCGCACGTCCATGGCAACCACGATACACTGGGTGCCGAAGGATTCTGCGCCACGGGTGATAAGGGTCGGGTCGTGCACGGCGCTCGTGTTCATGCTCACTTTATCGGCGCCGGCCCGGAGAATCTGCTGGATATCCTCTAAAGAACGGATACCCCCGCCAACGGTCAGGGGAAGGAAAAGCTGGTCTGCTGCCCGTTTGATCAGCTCGATGATGATGCCCCGTTTTTCCTTCGACGCGGTGATATCTAAAAACACCACTTCATCGGCGCCCTGCTCGTTATAGCGCTCAGCCAGCTCCACCGGGTCACCGGCATCCCGCAGGCCGAGAAAATTTGTCCCCTTGACCACCCTGCCGTCCTTGAGATCGAGACAGGGAATGATCCGTCGTGTGAGCACCATTGATAAAAACTGGGCGTGCAATCCCTATCTATATTTCTCCAAGCACAAAGTTTTGGATGAACGTGTCTTAATCCCGGAGTTTTTATGTAACTTGGCGTGCCTATTCATAGGGTACGACAGGATACGGGCAGGTGCTTTAACGAGCATCGCCATGGTGAGATTTTTATGAGTTCAGGAAAACTGAAGATGGAATGGGCTGCGCAGTACATGCCGGTGCTCGCTGCCATAAAAAAACAGTTTGTCAAGGAAAAACCGTTTGCCGGTATGACCATTGGTATGGCACTGCATGTCGAAGCCAAGACTGCCAACCTCGTTTCGACCCTTGCAGCCGGCGGGGCCGAGGTACATATCACGGGATGCAACCCGCTCTCTACGCAGGACGATGTTGCAGAAGCCCTCAACCATGTAAAAAATGTCCACTGCTATGCAAAACGCGCCTGCTCGGTGGAGGAATACTATGCTGCGATCGATCTCGTGCTGGATGCAAAGCCCGTTATCACCATCGATGACGGGATGGACCTGATCCATTACATCCACACCAAGCGCCGCGACCTCATCAAGAAAGTCATCGGTGGCTGTGAGGAAACAACAACAGGTATCCACCGCCTCCGCGCGATGGCAGCAGAGGGCAAACTCGAGTTCCCGGTCATCGCGGTGAACGATACACCCATGAAGCGGTTCTTTGACAATGTCCACGGAACCGGAGAGAGTGCGCTCACGTCGATTATGATTACGACCAACACCCTGATTGCCGGCAAGTACGTTGTCGTTGCCGGATACGGTTACTGCGGGCGGGGTCTTGCAAAGAAGGCCCACGGACTTGGAGCCAAGGTCATCGTCACCGAGATCGATTCCCGCCGGGCGCTCGAGGCGCACATGGACGGGTACATGGTCATGACCATGGACGAGGCAGCAGCGCTCGGGGACATCTTCATCACCACCACCGGCAATGTGGCCGTGATCAACCAGCGGCACTTCAGGAAACTCAAAGACGGTGCCATCCTCTCCAATGCCGGTCACTTCAATGTCGAGATCGATATCGAATGGCTCCACAAGAACGCGGACAAGGTCATCCAGAGGGAAGGTATCGAGACATTCATGCTCAAGGGCAAGGCTGTCCATGTGCTCGCCGAAGGCAGGCTTGTCAATCTTGCAACCCCCAAAGGTATGGGTCACCCGATCGAGGTCATGGATTTGAGTTTCGCACTCCAGGCACTCTGCACCCAGTACATTGCCAGGAACGGCAAAAAACTCAAGGGTGGGGTTTACGAAGTCCCGGCGGAGATCGATGAGCAGGTCGCAAACCTCAAGCTCTCCTCGCTCGGGCTTTCTATCGATGCCCAGTCCAAAGAGCAGAAAAAATACCAGTGCAGCTGGGATATCGGGACCTGAAGGTTCCGGAAATAATTTTCTTTTTTAACTATTCGGATTATATCAGATATTGTCATTTTACTTATACGAATTTCACATTGCGACAACGGGCTCGCAGGGATGGACAAGCACCCCCGCTTCGCCCAGATCGGTTAATCCTAGAATGCAGAAATAAAAACAACCTGTTTTGCCGTCATGGGGGCACCCTGTCGGGGGCGGCGGAACACTCACAATTAAAACTCATATCGTAAAATATCCGGAATCTCACCCTTCTCTCGCTGCATACAAGTACTCTTGAGCATACCCGCAGTATTCCCCGAAATGTTCCCGGGCAAACAGGCGGATGGTATTGTAATCCCGGTTGGTGAGCCCGGCCTCGAGATCAAGCGTGTTGATATAATTCTGCTGCATAATCCGCCGTATCCAGACATCGACCGGGAACGCCTCGTATTTCTGGAATGCAAAGAGCAGGATGCAGTCTGCTGCTTTTGGTCCCACCCCGTGTAGTTTCATCAGGTCCTTCCGTGCATCCTCGTACGGGAGCCTGCGGATTGTCTCCTCCCACTGGTTCTCTTCGGTGACCGAGCAGGAAGTGCCAAAGACATACGGCTGGCGGTATCCCAGCCGGCACACTGTAAGCCCGTCATGTCCCTTGCAGGAGATGGATGAAGGATCGGGAAACGCGTAATAGGTCTCCCCCTCAAATTCGATCGCTTTTCCGAACTGTTCCGCAAGAGAGGCTATCCTGCGGCGGATTGTCGGGATATTTGAATTTGTCGAACAGATGTAGGAGATCAGGCACTCCCATGGTGGCTGACGTACGAGGCGAAGTCCTCTGCACCTGCTGATTGCGGCATGGATGAACGGATCCTGGTCAATGCGTTTTATAACCTGCTCCAGATCGAGATCCAGGGAAAAATAGTTTCGGATAAATGCGCGATTTGCTCCTTCAAAGATCAGGTTCGATCCATCCTGCCGGATCTTAATGACCTTGTCTCTGACAACACCGTACCACCATCCATCTTCTGTCCTTTCCCAGCGGAATACCTGGCCACAACCCAGTGTCTGGTCAAGAGAAAATGGCAGATCCGCCGAAAGGGAGATTTTTGGCATAAGGAGATCTATCGTATCGTCTGTTGTTCAATCCATATATGGTATACCCAGTTCCTGTTCTTACAAAAGGCCGGATATTTTCCCATCAATTACCTGCAATGGGATATCATGGAACAAAATCAGGTCCGGATCAGAACGGATAGCATTTTAATATATAAATCAAAAGTTGTTCTTATGGAACTCGCTGAAAGCTTAAAGGAATTCATTGAAGAAGGACAGGACTGGGAACGTAAGAATACATCGGTTAAAGGGGTCTCTATCATCCGGCTTCCCCAATATAAGAACCGGGCCGCCTCCCTTGCCATTGACATCAATCCCATCGGGGAAAACGGGCTCCCGATGAAGAAAAAAGGGATTATGATCATGACTGCTGCAGAGCTGTCTGCTTTCCGGGAAGCGTTCAAGAATGAAAAACTCGACAATCTCATTACGGTCCTGGAAGACATCACCGGGCGCAAACCTGCAGGAAAACCCGTCAAGGCAGATGTTGTCCAGCTGTAAACCCGGAATATTCAGATAAAAACTCTGGCTGCGGAGGGATGATTATCAGGAAATGGATAGCGGTATTTATAATCGTGATTCTGGCAACGGTGGCGTTATCGGGGTGCCTTGGTGTCAAGACGCCCGCCGTTTCACGTCCGACACCTCCCGCGGTATTTGTCGATTATCACCGCACAGGAGGTATTGCTGGTCTGGATGACAGGATTGTCATTTTTGATAACGGGGTTGCAGTCATCTCACAAAAAAGCGCCAGCACAGAGATCACGTTAAACCAGACGGATCTTGACAGGATAAGTGAAATTTTTAAAGAGGCACAGTTTTCTATGTTATTGGGGAATTATACCTCCCGGCGCGGATCTGCCGATTACTTCCGGTATACCATCAGTTATCACAGCAAAACGGTGGTTGCTGAGGATTCAGCAGTTCCTCCGTCATTGCAACCCGTGATAGACGAGATGAACCGGATTATAAATAAGGCCACTGGCGGGGAACGGACGGATCGTCCGTTTGCAAACCTGCATTATTAATTTTTGCGTCTGCTGTTCTCACGGGCTTATCCGGAAAAATAACATTAAAAAAAGGAAATTATTTCTTTTCATACATGCACGACTGGACGTCGTGACCGAGTTTACCGATTGCATCGGCCCGGCAGCGCTGGCAGTGGCGCATCTGTTTGACATATTTCCCGCACTCGTCCTGCATCTTCCTCTTCATCTCCTGCGTGGGTGGGGCAATATCGGCGAATTTGTACTGGGCGATGAGCGGGATGACGTTGAAGGTGTACACACCCATCTCGCCGACTTTCTTTGCAATCGCCGGGATATGATCCTCGTTGATGCCGGGGATATACACGGTGTTTATCTTTACAATCATGTGCCGTTTCAAGGCCTCTTCGATACCTTTCATCTGCTGGGAGAGCAGCAGTTTTGCGCCTTCGAACCCGGTATAGCGCTTGCCATGGTAATCGATGAACTGGTAGATCTTGGCGCCGATTTCGGGATCGATGGCATTGAGGGTGACGGTGACATTCCCGACATCGTATTTTTCGAGCAGGTCGATCTTGTCGGGAAGGAGGAGGCCGTTGGTGCTGATGCATTTGATGACGTTGGGATACTCTTCGTGAAGACGCCGGAGGGTCTCGAACGTCTCTTCGTTTGCGAGCGGTTCGCCGGGGCCCGCGATGCCGACGACCTTGATGTAATTGTACTTCTCCACCACTTTCTTGACCATATCCATGGACTCATCGGCATTCAGAACCCGCGTGGTGACGCCGGGGCGGCTCTCGTTCACGCAGTCAAAGTCCCGGATGCAGTAATTGCACTGGATATTGCATTTGGGAGCCACGGGTATGTGGCACCTGCCGAAGCTGTGGCATGCTTTTTCGGAAAAACAGGGATGTTCATTTATTTTGCGCATCTGCGCTGCATCCCACTGGACTTTTTTCCCCGCAACGTCTGCGACTTGCACCTGATCCGCCATAATCAACACACTTACGTTCGTTCTGTTGGTATAAATACCGTGCAATCGTGATAGCGCATCAAAATAAAAAGGGATCTGTCTGTGCTATATCAATGCCGGTTTTTGGTTTTGGTTATCTGGTAATCTCTCCGGGGTAAATGTATATGGTTGACCGGATTATTGTACTGGAGATAACCATGAAGAAGTCTGAGAAGGTCAAGGGAAAAGAAGCGGTGGCAGCCAAAAAACGGCTCTATCCCAAACTTGCGATGGTTGCGGCAGCAGGCATACTGATTTTTGTCATTATCGGGTACGTCCTGCTCAATCCCTCCGGTGCAAAGAGCGGGGATATGGTAACGGTTGAATATACCGGCAGCCTAACTGACGGGACGGTCTTTGATTCGAATGCGAACGCAACCCCGCTTACGTTTATTATCGGGCAGGGAAAGGTTATTTTTGAAGAAAACGTCAAAGGGATGTCTCCCGGGGAGACAAAGACGGTGAATATTCCGGTTGACAAGGCCTATGGCCCCTATAATAATGCACTTGTCCATGTCGTGAACCGTTCGACACTGCCCGCTAATATTACGCCTGTAGTCGGGAGCGTCTTAAAAATTACACGGCAACCTGACGGGGCCGTCGCCTGGGTAAAAATAATCAATGTCACCCCGTCAACCGTTACTTGGGATGAGAACCACGAACTTGCAGGAAAAGATCTTGTTTTTACGATCCGGCTGATTGAGATACAGAAAGGCTGAACCTTTTTTTTAATGAGAATTTTTTTTAACCGGACTGTGATGGAAAATTTTTTAACCGGATCCCGATTGAAATATTTTGAGCAGACTTTGATTGAGATTTGTAAACCGGACCTTGCCTGCAAAATTTCAATCAAAGCTTGAATTTTATTTTTCAACCGGACTTTGATTGAAAAAAAATAACCGGATCCTGCTTACAAATTTTCAATCAAACCTTGCCCAAAATTTTTCAATCAAAGCTTAAATTTAATTTTTCAACCAGACTTTGAATTTAAATTTTCAACTACACCTTGCCTGAAAAAAATAAATCAAACCTTGCCAGAAAATTTTCAATCGACCCCTCAGCCCTTGATTGAAATTCGCTCACAGATCAACCAGACTCTGGTTGAAAATTTACAAACACGATCCGCATTCCGTTCAGGTAACCCAAAATGGAGTGAAACCCGCGCGCACATCCGACGTAAACCAGTACCGGTATCTCACTTAAACAGGTACATCCAGCCGCTCATCAGATCAACCGGAGTCTGCTCAAAAATTTTCAATCGAGTACGCGATCGCGCTTGAAAATCGTTTCCGGATCAATCAAACCTTGCTTAAAAAATTTCAATCACACTTTGATTTTTATTTTTAAACCAGACTCTGCTCAAAAAATTTCAATCGGATCTTGATTAAAAACTTTCAACCAGACTTCGATTTTTATTTTTCAATCAGACCCTGCTTGAAAAGCCACCCTCTCCCCAACAAACAAAAACAGCAAAACCGAAATGGGCCTGACCGGATTCGAACCGGTGACCTCCGCCGTGTAAGGGCGACGTCATAACCAACTAGACCACAAGCCCAATTTCTTACTAATGTCACCCTGAATACTATTAATAGTGTTGATACGAGAAATTCCGTTTAAGGGGAAAAAAATTATTCTTTTTTAGGAGGAATCTTGATATCGATGCCGAACTTCTCCGCATTCTTATCTGCGATCGCCTGGATCGCCGCGATCTCCGCATCCTGCCGCGTGGGTTTGAAGAGGTGGCGGAACCGCTTCTGCGTCTTTAAGTACTCCTCAACCGGCTTGCGCACCACTTTCTTTACCTTGGTAACTTTCCCGTCGATCATCTCGTAGTTGACCCAGAGCCCGGTCTCAATCGCGAGTTTTGCAATCGCGATCGTCTGCTCGCCTTCAAATCCCCATCCCGTGCAGCAGGGTGCATGGACCTGCACATAGCAGGGACCCGGAGTATTGATCGCAGTCTCCACCTTCTTGAGAAGGTCTGCGGGATAGGCAATCGAGGTGGTTGCCACGTAGGGTGCACCATGTGCGGCAAGGATTGCCGGCATATCCTTCTTGGGCCGCTTGTTCCCAAAGGAACATTTGCCGGCCGGGCTGGTGGTGGTGCTGGCATCGTAGGGTGTGGCACCCGACCGCTGGATACCGGTGTTCATGTAGGCCTCGTTGTCGTAGCAGATATAGGTGAAATCGTGGCCGCGTTCGAACGCCCCGCTGATGCAGATCATGCCGATATCAAACGTTGCCCCGTCGCCGGCCATGATCACGATCTTTTCCTTTCTGCCTTGTTTCTTGAGTGCTGCCTCGATACCGGATGCGACCGCTGCCGCATTCTCAAAGAGGGAGTGGATCCATGGTACCTTCCATGCGGTCTCGGGATACGGGGTGGAGAACACTTCCATGCATCCGGTAGACGAGACAAAGATCGATTCCTTGCCGGCTGCCTTGGTTACGAGCCGTGCCGCAAGGGCTGCGCCGCAACCCCCGCAGGCCCGGTGGCCGCAGTCGAACAGGTCACAGGTTTTTTCTGCCATATCAGATCAACTCCTTGCGCAGGCCATAGAACTGATCGTCCGGTCCCTTTTCGGAAAGTGCGACAATCTCTTTTATGTCCCGCTTCCTGACGTCCCTGCCGCCAAGCCCGAGAACGTATCCTTTCACCGGGATAGGGGAACCATACATGGCATCCCTCACTTCCAGGACGGTTGCTCCCTTTGCCCCGAGCGAGATGTTCTTGTCCAGCACGGCGACCCGCTTGACATGGGAGAGCATCTTTGCTATCTCTTCTGAGGGGAACGGCCGGAAGACGCGGATCTTCAGCAGCCCGACTTTCTTTCCGTCTGCCCGCATCTCATCGATGGCATCCTTGACGGTCCCGCAGATGGAACCCATCGCAACAATCGCGGTCTCGGCATCCTCAAGACGGTAGCCTTCGATCAGGGCGCTGTAGTCCCTGCCGAACATTGCCCCGAACTCTTTCCCTGCCTTGGCGATCACATCCTTTGCCCGCTTCTGGGCCTGGTCCATCTCGTACCTGAATTCAAGGTAATATTCAGGGGTAGCATACATGCCAAAGCTGATCGGGTCCGCAGCGTCAAGGCGCTCGGACGGGTTGAACTTCGGGAGGTACTTGTCCACATCTTCCTGCGTGAGCATATCCACCGGTTCATACGTGTGCGAGAGGATAAACCCGTCAAAGCAGACGAAGGCGGGAAGCTGGATGGCAGGGTCTTCTGCCACTTTAAACGCGAGCAGGTGCAGGTCAGTTGCTTCCTGGTTGTCCTCGGCATAGAACTGGAGCCAGCCTGCATCCCGGAGGGAAATTGAGTCCTGCATATCGTTCCAGATCGAGAGCGGTGCTCCCAGTGCCCTGTTGGCAATCGACATGATGATGGGCAGGCGCATACCCGCTGCGTTGAAGACTACTTCGGCCATCAGCATAAGTCCCTGCGAGGTGGTTGCGGAATATGTCCGGGAACCCGCTGCGCTTGCACCCACGCAGGCAGAGAGAGCGGAGAGTTCATTCTCGACCGTGATGTATTCGGCATCGAGCTGGCAGTTGGCCACAAAATCAGCCAGTGCTTCGACAATATGGGTCTGGGGTGTGATCGGGTAGGCAGAGATCACCTGCGGACGGCAGAGACGGACTGCTTCTGCAATGGCATGCGACCCCTCGGTTATTTCCATCATTTACTTCTCCTCCTGTTTCATCGCGATCGCTTCCTTGGGACATTCAGCTGCGCAGATCCCGCAGCCCTTGCAGTAGGTATAATCGGGATCGAAGAACCCTTCTGCATCCTCATGTACGCATCCCTCGGGACAGAGCGTCTGGCACATCCCGCATTTCGAGCACTTCTCGTGGTCAAAGACCGGCTTGAACACGCGCCACGAACCCGTCTTGTTGTCCCGCGCTTTTCCCGGCCGTGCCCGGCACCCGACAGCGAGTGCCATTATGCCGCCCCCTTGACGATATCGAATGCCACCCGCGCAGCAGCGATATTCTTTGCCGCAAGTTCCTTAGGGAAGCGGTTATTGAGTGCCTTTTCCAGGGCTGAGAACTGGATCTCACCTGTTGCAGCAGCAAACGCACCCATGAGCGAGGTATTGGTGATAGGCAATCCTATTGCCTTGAGGGCGATCGAGGTGGCATCGATCGTGATAAGTTTCACCCCTTCAGGAACCGTGTAATCCGGCTTCTTTTCGGTGTTGACGATCACGATGCCTCCTTTCTTTACGCCCATGAAAACGTTTACGTCTTTGATTAAAGTGCTGTCCTGGACAATGATGTAATCAGGTTCATACACCTGGCTGCGCAACCGGATCGTTTTGTCATCGAACCTGACAAATGCCTGCACCGGAGCCCCGCGCCGTTCAACGCCAAACGCCGGGAATGCCTGGGCAAAGACGCCGCCTTCAAACGCGGCGACTGCAATCAGTTCGGCAGCAGTGACTGACCCCTGGCCACCCCTGCCGTGGATACGTAGTTCTCTCAAGGAAAATCCCTAAATCATATTACATGATTAATCGATATAAATCCTAGAGATCTACATCGAGCCCGAGAATTTCTTTGCTTCCGGAAAAAACGTCCCGGGCAATCCGGGCAAGGCCCCGTGAAGCGCACCATTCGTCGTATACGGCTACATCCGTGCCCAGAAGTTTCCTTACATCGGGGGCAATTGCCGGTGCGAGGCTTCCTGCAAGGGCAATAGCAGCGCGGGGGTTTAAGAGGCGCAGTGCGGCACATTCCATGGCAGAAAACATGGCAACCGCCGGGATGCGCTCTTCTTCAGCCAGGGAAAAATTCACTCCCGCATGCTGGAATGCCTCGTTTGCGGTGCACTCCCCTGCATCGATCTTCCGGATCGCATCCACATCGAGCGCACCGTGCAAAGTTCCCGGCGCAAATATGCATGCATCAAAGGCTCCCGTGATCTTCCCCTGGGAAACAAGCAGGCTTACGGTGTTGGAACTCACATCGGAAACGATAACGTTCCGTCCCAGGTCATGGCAGGCTTCGTAGGCAATGCCGATCTTCTCCGGGCTGGTCTGGTGGGAATACACCTTGAAGCGCGGATCCGTTGGTGAACCCCGGTGAAGGCCCGGGATGACGATTGCCGGAATGCCGCTCTTTGCAACTTCGTCAAAGACTTTTGTGCCTCCGCCAATGTGTTTGCCGGCACCCTCACGGCTGATGATCCCCCGGTTCTGCACCTTGCCGATGGAGGTGATGGACGTAATACGGTCCCCCATGGAATAGCAGAGCGCAATTCCCTCTATCTCGTCGATCGGGCAGAGCAGGGAGAGAGCCCTTAGGGAAAACTCTCTGGCAGCCTCCCGCGAAAGTTTGAACTGCCCGCTCTCTCCGGCAAACCGCATTGCGGTAGTGCCGTGATCAATGCCGATAAACATAGCAGTAATCCTATAGCATGGATGACATAATAGGTATTGATGTTTGATGTGGTAACAGGAGGAGCCGGTTTTATCGGCTCGCACCTGGTTGACACGCTCGTTGCACAGGGTAACGAAGTTTTGGTGATTGACTCGCTCTGCGCAGGACGCAAAGAGACGATTGCACGGCACCTTGATTCCTGCAAGGTCCGGTTGTTACAAAAAGATCTGCTCACCGATAGCTGGCAGGACGCGATCGAAGGCGCTGACCGGTTTTTTCATCTCGCAGCAGATCCTGATGTCCGCCAGAGCGCGGTGAACCCGGACCCGACAATACAGAACAATATCATCGCTACGTACCGGGTGCTCGAAGCCATGCGGCTGCACCAGGTTCCCGAACTGGTGTTCACCTCGACTTCTACCGTGTATGGCGATGCAGCGCTCATTCCCACGCCGGAAGATTATACACCCCTTGAACCTATATCCGTGTACGGGGCGAGCAAACTTGCCTGCGAGTCCCTGATCTCGGCATACTGCCACTCGTTCGGCATAAAGGCTTACAACTTCCGGTTTGCCAATATCATCGGCGCCCGGAGCGGTCACGGGGTTATCACCGATTTCATAAAAAAACTGGAGCAAAATCCCAAGGAGCTTGAGATTCTTGGCGATGGCAAGCAGACAAAATCCTATCTCGAAGTGCACGAATGCGTTGCGGCGATGCTCTTTGCTGTCGGGCATGCCCGGGGGACGGTCAATACCTTCAATATCGGGTCCGAGGACTGGATCGATGTGAAGAGTATCGCGGAGATCATATGCGAAGAGATGCACCTCCCCGGCACGAAGTTCCGGTTTACGGGTGGTGAACGCGGGTGGGTCGGGGATGTGCCGAGGATGCAGCTCTCGGTTGAGAAGATCAAGGCGCTGCGCTGGAAACCCCAGCTGGGTTCCCGCGAGAGCGTGCGGATCGCTGTGCAGGCAATGCTTGCAGAGCGATAACGAGGCATTACGATGAAATATATAGTGATCTGCGGCGATGGCATGGCCGATGAGCCTATTGCCTCGCTCGGCAACAAGACCCCGCTTGAATATGCGAAAACCCCGAATATGGACCGGATGGCACGCGAGGGTGCCTGCGGGTTGCTGCGCACCATTCCGGAGGGTTTTGAGGCGGGCAGCGATATTGCCAACATGTCGATTCTCGGGTATGCCCCGGAAACATACTATACCGGCCGAGGTCCGCTTGAAGCATTGAGCATGGGCGTTGACCTTGCACCGGGCGACGTGGCGTACCGCTGCAACCTGGTGACTGTCGAAGATAATTCGATGGTGGATTTCTCTGCCGGTCATATTTCCAGTGAGGAGGGAGCCGCGCTCTTTTCCTCACTTCAGGAGGAAGTTCCTGAGGTTATGCTCAAAGCCGGTGTCAGCTACCGCAACCTGCTCGTTGTCCCTGACGGAAAAGGGGCCGCTTCGACTCCTCCGCACGATATCGTGGGCCAGGGAATCTCACCCTTCCTGCCCAAAGGGGGCGATGCGGAACTGCTCCTGCAGTGCATGGAAAAAAGCCGCCATGTGTTCGATCGCCATCCGGTGAATACTGCCCGGAAAAAGGCAGGCAAACGCATGGCCACCCGGATCTGGCCTTGGAGCGGCGGGCACAAACCGGCATTTCCCCTGTTCTCCCGTAAGTATGGGAAAAAAGGCGGCATCATATCCGCAGTCGATCTCTTAAACGGGATTGGACGCTGCGCTGGCATGGAAGTGATCCATGTTCCCGGTGCAACCGGGTACCTTGATACGGATTATGATGCAAAAGCGCGGTATGCGCTCGCTGCAATGGGGCACCTCGATTTCCTCTACCTGCACATCGAAGCACCCGATGAAGCCGGGCATATGGGAAGCATTGAGGAGAAACTAAAGGCGATCGAGCGGGTGGATGATGTTGTCGGCATGATTCTTGAACATTTTGACGGTGTTGTGGCCGTACTGCCGGATCATCCGACCCCGATACGGGCAAAGACGCATACCCGCGATCCGGTACCGTTTGCGGTGCTGGGGAAAGAAACGGATAATACCCTGGAATTTTCAGAAATGTCCGCCCGGTCTGGTGGGCTTGGCACGAAAAACGCCGTGGATTTCCTGGGTTTCTTATTCGACTAAAAGGAGTGTGGCATCAGTACCCTGCTTCATCACCAATCAGTGGGGGTAACTTTCATCATCTGCCACAAAATTTAAAAATATTTTGTTTAAACAACCCTATAAAGTTATTGACTCTACCTGCACGATAGAGGAAACGGCAGAACTCCTGAAGATCAAACCCCGGACGGTCCGGGCATGGATAGACCAAGGCAAACCAAAATCTTTCAAACCGGGCGATCTCGTCCGGATCCATGAGAATGATCGTCTGGCACGTATCGATAAAACGCGCAAAACCAATTGATTAAATTGAGATTATACAAAAAAGACATGCAAAATGTATCAGGTTAAATCTGAAGATTTCCATAAAGCCCTTTTTACTGTTACGATTTCATGAATTTTTTTACAGAATCGCTGGTTAAAATTTTCTGTTGAATTTGTTTATCCAGCACCATTGCAACCCATGAAACAAAAAGTACCAATGTTATAAATACACAATAATCTATCACGGGTTCAATAATGAGATTATTGATCCCCAAAATGTTAGAGATGTAAAATAATTGAATGTTATTTATGGTGTAATTGAATAAACACATGCCAATAATCCAATGGAACAAAAAGACATAGTAACTGAGATCTGACAGCTGGCGGATGATCGGATAACTGGTCACATTCTGGGGATATAATTTATTCTGGACAATGTAGATCCCGAGACCAAATTCAAACAGGTTGCAAAGGGGAAACCACCTGTAAAACAGGTCGATCGGAACGACGTTATATGTAATTAAAAGGAATCTACAGAGAAAACTGACAAGTAAAAATACCACGATTGAGCTGAATTGGTATTTTTTGACGATTTTAGATAAAAGCGGGAATAACAGGTATAAACTCATAATTGTAGCGATAAACCAGCCCATATTATTGTAAATTCCAGACCCCTGCCCAAGGATAACATAAAACCCGGTATATTCGAAAAGTACATTAAAAATTCCTGCTTTGGACACGACGGGATATAATACAAGCATCCCAAAGAGCAAACTCATCCAAAACGCAGGATATAACCGGATACAGCGTTTAACGAGGAACTTCACATATTCTGAAAACCGTTCAATTCCTTTATAATTATATTCTAATACAGCCCCACTGACAAAGATCATCCCATAAACAGCGAGCCCGGTTAAACCAAGTGGGTAAATATTAAAGGGCGCGAATCCGTCCATATATAAGATTTTGTTCAATGAAAGCAGAGGAAAAAACTGTGAATGACCATAGACGATGAGGGCTACAAAACCAATTCTCAAAACATCAAAAAACAGAATCCTGTCGGTTTGATTTGGGGTATTTTTTGATATTTTGGGTTCTTTCATAAAATATAAAGATAGTCATTCAATGACAATAAATAGATATTTAATTTGTCTAAAACGGAAAATAACTCTTTTCCATTGAATCCTGTTTGGTGCAGTGCTGGTTCATCTGTTTGCTTCCACTGCAGTTCGAACGGATTTGATACGTTCTCACTCTGACTTTCCTTTTAACACTTGGTTATTCCTTGAACAGAGCTAACCCTGTGCTACCCCAGACTCGTTAAGTTAGTCATCTATCCCGTATTGAAGGCAGAGACCCGCGATCGCGGTTCTCCTGATAAAATTCCTTATTGAAAAGGATAATGAAAAAACGCTAATAATCCGGGCTCAGATTTAGCCCTAAAATACATAGTTATTCCCTATATAACAATATGAGATTACTTTCATTATCTGCCACAAAATTTCAAAATATTTTGTTTAAAAAACCCGATAACGTTATTGACCATTCAGTCCATTTCCGATACGAAAAAGCGAACCGGTGATCAGTCCCCGAAATATGTTTAATACTCCGCCCTGCGAACTTAGAATACAGCATAGATAAAAAATGGTTTCTTTGGGGGTTATTCAAGCACGCTCAGTCTCTCGGCAGTGACCAAACAGATCGGCGGCCTTACCGCGGTGAACAAGGTAAGCCTGGAGATCGGAGACGGCCAGATCGTCGGTCTTGTGGGTCCGAACGGTGCAGGGAAGACCACGCTCTTGAATATTATCTCCGGCATCCTTCCCCCAACCGGCGGGACGGTCACATTCTGTGGCGAGGACATTACTGGTATGAAACCGGACCGGATCTGCCGGAAGGGGATCGCAAAGACGTTCCAGATCGCCGAATCCTTCCCCGACCTGACCGCCAAGGAGTGCGTGATGATTGGCGTCCTTTTCGGGAACGACACAGCGCCATCAATGAAAGAGGCACAGTCACAGGCACTTTCGATACTGGCAGACGTCAACTTCCCCCCAGAGAAGGCTGAAACCCTCAACCGGAACCTCAATGTCGTCGAGCTCAAGCGCCTGCAGCTCGCCCGGGCGCTCGCATCACGCCCGAAACTCCTCCTGCTCGACGAACTCACCACGGGTCTCAACCCGAAGGAGAGCAATGAGGCCGTGGAGCTGATCCGGAAGATCCGGGACCGGGGAACCTCCATCCTCATCATCGAACATGTCATGAGCGTCATCATGGGGGTTTCAGACCGCATCGTCGTGCTCGATCACGGTGAGAAGATTGCCGATGGCCGGCCGTACGAAGTCGTGAACAACCAGCAGGTTATCGATATCTATCTCGGTGACTTCAACGCTTTTTAACGAGGGAAGAAACATGCTCGACGTGACCGGTCTCAATGTCTTTCACGGGAACCTGCAGGTTGTCTGGGACCTGAGTTTACGGGTTGGAAAAGGCGAACTTGTAACCCTGATCGGACCGAACGGCGCCGGAAAGACGACGACAGTTGAGACCATCATCGGGCTCAACCGGAACGCATCGGGTTCGATCGTTTTCGAAGGGGAGAATATCCTTGGTCAGCATCCCTACGATCTCTATAAGAAAGGGCTCGCGCTGGTCCCGGAGAAACGCGAGATCTTCCCGAAAATGCCTGTCGTAGAGAATCTCCTCCTCGGCGGGATTGGCACGGATGAAACCGAGAAGACTCTTGCGCATATCTACCAGCTTTTCCCGATCCTTCTGGAGCGTGAACACCAGATGGCCGGGACCCTGAGCGGCGGCGAGCAGCAGATGCTTGCAATAGGCCGGGCCCTTATGTCGAGGCCCCGTCTCCTCATTCTCGATGAACCCTCAACCGGACTCTCCCCTCTTCTTGTTGGTCAGGTTTTCAGATCCCTCGAGCAGCTTGGCAGGGAAGGAATGACGATTCTTTTACTTGAGCAGAACGTCCGGCATGCGCTCAATATGTGCAACCGTGGGTACGTCCTTGAGAACGGCAGGATTATCAAAGAGGGGAAGGCAAAGGAGCTCAAGCGCGACCCGCATATCCAGAGGGCATATCTCGGATTTTAAAAAAGCTCTGGAACCATTTTATAGGTAATTTTGCTGGTTTTATAGTGTTTTATACGAGGAAGCAGCTGGGGATGGAACCCTGCTTTCTTAAAAAAGGGAGGATGGTAAAATTATTCCCGTTGCGGTCTCGCACCGGTCTCATTCCTTCCGCGTCCCTTCCACCATATCTGTATCCGTTCCGGCAGGTTCACAAGCCCCTTGGGCAGGAAGATAATCGTCAGGATAAGGATGAACCCGACGATGACGTACCTTCCGAACGTCAGCCCCGTTGCCTTAAGCCCCTCCCATATGACCGTGAGCACGATCGTGCCGATGACCGGTCCTGCAAGAGTGCCAAGACCGCCTAGGATTACAAAGGTAATTGGCCAGAATGAGTTGTCGACACCATACAGTTCCGGGGTCAGATAACCGATATGATGGATCTGTATCGCCCCGGCAACGCCTGCGAGATACGCGCTTATGGCAAACGCAAAGAGCCGGTAACGGACGGGATCGACCCCAGCTGACCGCGCTTCTACCTCGTTCTCCCGTATCGCGAGGAACGCGAGGCCGATCCGGGATTTCATGATATACCAGATTGCGACCAGGGAAGCGATCGTGATGATGAGGACCGCGTAGTATTCGATAAGCTGGTAGCCGGGGATAGAAGGGCTCAGGAGACGGGGCGATGCGATCCCGTCCCAACCGCCGGTAATGGGCGCGAGCACACTGACTGTCAGTGTCTGGACGATGATGGCAAACCCGAAGGTGACCATCGCAAGGAACCACTCCTTGAGCCGGACGCAGGTGAGCCCGATAAGCACGCCGATAAATGCGGCAACCGCGGCCCCGAGAAAGATAGTGATGAACGGGGAGATTCCGCTCTGTACCGCAATCATAGTCGAGGCGTAGGCCCCGATACCAAAGAATGCGGCGTGGCCGAGTGAGCCCTGCCCCGAGAACGCGAGCAGGTTCCACGCCGATGCAAAGATGATGGAGATGAGCATAAGGACGAGCAGGTTTATGAGGAACATACTGTCCGAGAGAACCGGCACGGCTGCCGCGATTACGAGTATTGCAACGAGCCCGTATTTTGTCAGGTCATCCCGTTTGAAGTTCACGTTCTCACTCCCCTTTCTCCCCGAACAACCCGGTCGGCCTTACAACGAGCACAACGATCAGGATAATGAACGAGACTGCGTCCTTCCATATCCCCCCGAGAAGGTATGCTGCGCTGTTCTCGGCGATACCCATCAGGAGCCCTCCGATAATTGCGCCCGGGATGCTGCCGAGCCCGCCAAGGATGATGATGGCAAAGGCCTTCACCGCAGGTATCGATCCCATGTATGGGTTGAAGACCTGCCCGCTTACTACCCAGAGCGTCCCTGCTGCAGCCGCAAGTGCGCATCCGAGGCCAAAGCTGATGATGTCGATCCGCTCGACATTGATCCCGACGAGCATCGCACCTTTCCGGTTCTGGCTCGTTGCCCGCATTTCCATGCCGGTCGTCGTCTTTTTGAGGAAGAAGTAGAGGGCAAACAGGATCGCAGCTGTGAAAGCCACGATGATAATGTAATCGAGCGGGACGCTGAGCGAACCAACAGGAACCGTGATGCCGTCATAGGGGCTCCTGACGCTCTGCCAGGCGTCGCCCCAGATCATTGCGGCACCGTTCTGGAAGATATAGATAAGCCCGATGGAGAGGAAGATCTCGTTGAGTTTGCCTGTGCCAAGAATGGGCCGGAAACAGAGCCGTTCGACAATTGCCCCGATGCCAATGAGCGCGAGCATGGACAGAAGGATAATTACATAGGGATTAATTCCGGTCAGGAAAAAGATCGTCGCGGTGATGTACGCACCGATCATCAGGAACTCCCCGTGTGCAAAGTTGACGATCTTCATGACCCCGAAGATGAGGTTCAGGCCGGTGGCGAGCAGGATATAGATACAGCCGGCATACAGCCCCCAGAACATGATCTGCAGAAAAATACCAAGGTTGTCCATCACTGCCTGCCTTCCATTTGTTTATGCTATAAAATCAGTCCGCCTGTGATAAAAAAGGGATGTAATGGATTTATGTACTGCCGGCCGTGTACCAGGAAGGCAGTGCAAAGGCCGTTGTTTTTAAGTTGTCTGGCCAGACTATCGCGGGTCGTGTCTCACCGAGGGTCTGGTTGAACGATAGCTGTTCCATCCAGAGGTCGAAGGTCGACTCACGGAAGTCCGGTGAGAATGAGATGGTCTGGTCCTTCATTGCTTCGATGACCTGAGGCATCTTCAGATTGACGAGTGCCTGCCTGACGGTTGCCTTGTCGGTGGTTCCCGCGTTGCCGATTGCCTTTGCAGCGATGAACACTCCCTCATAGGTGGAGGCGCCCATCATGTCCGGGTAGGTACCGAACTTGGTGAAGTATGCCTGCTTAAAGGCGTTCTGGGCATCCGCGACAGCACCGGCCGGTGCAGTGTAAGGCGAGAACCTGCTCTCGATGATGGCTCCCTCGCCGTACTGCCCGAGATCCTTGTAGAACTGGGCGTTGTCATTGTTCTCAACGTTGAGGAAGATCGTGTTCAGACCAATGTCCCGCCGCGCCTGGGTGATGATCGGGGCACCTTCGTTCGGGAACGCCGCGATGTAGACCGCATCGGGGTTTGCTGCCTTGATCGCGGTCAGCTGCGTCCTGAAGTCGCTCTCACCCATCTTGAAACTCTGTTGGGAGACGAGCTGGATATTGAGCTTCTCTTTCGTGATGGTGTTGTTTACTGCAGTCTGCACACCTTTGCCAAACGCGGTATCCTGGTACATCAGCGCGAGCCGGAGCGGGCGGTCAGCGGAAAACCCCGACTTCTTTGCAATGGCCGACCGGATGACCTGGTCGATGAAGCTCGTGGTATACTGGCCGTATGTGTCGGTTGTCGGGCAGTGGTGGAAAACATAACTGGTATCAATATCGGTGCGGTGGGTGATGATGGGGCTCGATGCACCGGTAACAATGTACGGCACCTTGTACTCCGCGATAGTCTGTTCATATGCGGAAGTTACTGCACTCGAGTACCCGCCAACAAGGATATCCACCTTGTCATCGGTGATCAGCTTGGTTGCCGCTTTCTGGCCACCCTGCTGAGTTGACTCGTCATCTCCAACGATCAGCTTGATCTGGGCCTTTGACCCGTCTTTTAAGGTCACGCCGCCATCGGCATTGATCTTGTCAGCGGCGACCTGTGCCGACTGCCACATGTTGTTGCCGACATTGCTTGCAGGGCCGGTCAGTGATACGATGACTCCTATCTTGATGGTACCCTGAGAAGCCGACGTTGTCTGTTGCTGCGTTGCTGCCTGCTGAGTACAGCCTGCGAATAATGTGGCCAAGACAAGCAGGGCCACGATAAAGAGAACCGGGTATTTCATTCCATATCCCCTATGCTATGAGATAGCATGGCACATTAACTGTCGATAGTTAAGCTAAAAAGAATATCGATTTATACCCGGAAAAATTCCGTTAAAAACTGCCGGCAGGTGTATCCTGACAATGCCGATGTGAAAGGGCTGAACGAACTTGCTGACCGGTTATCCCGGAAGGAAAAGGATCGGCCCAAAATAGCGGGGCAATCATGAGGGAATTGATACATGTTCCTTATATTCCACCCGTGCGCCTGAGGGAATGGCTGCTGAAGATCAGTGATATCTCCATGCATCGGAGGGAATATGGATCTCAAACCGGGCTCCCCTGCCTGCTACCCCGGTCTCAACGATGCGAATGCCGGTCACGGCAAGTATCTCCCGGGAGAGTGTGAGGCCCAGCCCGGTATTTTTCCCGTACCCGCGTTTGAAGATCAGTTCCTTTTCTTCATCAGCAATACCTACACCATTATCGTCGAATACTACCCCCAGTTCCCCATTTATCCGTCCTTGGCTGTATATCTGGATCAGCGTGGGTGGTCCGCCATGCCTCAGCGCATTTTCCAGCAGGTTGTAGATTACTTTTTCCGTGAGAGGATCGGCATAGATATCGATCGATTCAACACGGGAAGTTATCTCCACTCTTTCGTGGGCGAGGTTGTTGACAGCCCGGATGATCATCGGCCCGAGTGCCTGCCAGACCGGTTTGTGTAGGCCTATATCTTCGTACTGGCTGGAAAACCGGAGATGACTGGCAATCTTCTCAACTATCTCGAGGCTTGCTGTGAGGTGGGGAAGAGAGACGGGATCAGTTTCCCCTTCTTTAAGCAGTGTCAGGTACCCGTTAAGGGCTGTGATAAGGTTGCTGATATCATGACGGGTCAGCTGACTTAACAAGGAGATCTTTTCATTGGCCCGACTGAGGGCCTGTTCTGATGCTTTCCGGCTGGTGATATCCCGCAGGATCAGGACAAATCCTGCCGGTTCGCCATCCGGGTCTTTTACCAGTGAGCCGGCAATGCTGACCACTTTGCATTCGCCACAATCCAGTTCTGCCTCGAGATCTGATACCATTCCTTGCTCCCGGATTGTAGCCCGTAAATTCTGGCACGCTGAAAGGGGAAGGAGAATATCGAGAGACTCTCCGGGAAGATCTTTTTCTTGTTTCTCAAGAATTTCTGCTGCTGACGAATTACTTATGATAATGCGGCCATCCAAATCAGTAAGGATCAGTCCATCGGGCATCGTGTGGATGATGTTCATAGCAGCGGATTCCGGGGTAATGGTGAAGAGCCCGTGTCTGAGAATGGAATAGGAAATAATTACGGAGAAGCAGACGATGCCTATAAAAACCAGGTTCGGGAGATATATCCCGAATGCCGGGAGAAAAACCCCGGAAAGGGATCCAAACAGCATGACAACAACGATACCAATGCTGATAAAACCGTTCTGTTGCCGGATAATTCCCGGCCCCCGTTTATGCCATGAGGAAAGGCCGACATACAGTGCAAAGACCATCACCAGAATTATAAAGACCGATTCGGCCTGGTACGCCAGACTTTCCCGGACGGGCACATAGACGAACCCGAGTTCCGGCTGGTAAACCACTGTGAAGATTGATTCTGTGACCAGTTCGATAAAGGTTATCGCAAGTGCAGGCAGGTAGAGAAAAATCACCAGGTACCTGAGGTTCTCCTTTTTTGCAAGCGGGTGTTCGGTTAATGCGAGAACGAAATGCAGGGTGAATGCGATAGTGAGTGTCCAGAATGAACTTGCTTTAAGCCAGAACCAGACCCCGTTATATCCTTGGGCAGTCCAGATGAGATACTCCCCCGCTGCCCAGTACGTGGCCATGAGCATGGCTGCAAGAAAGAGGCAGTTTGCCATCGATTTGGGATTTTTTGCATAGACATATACCCCAAGACCGTACGTAATGGCAGCAGATACAAGGCAGAAGAATACAAGGACGGGGAGAATTTCCATAGATTGTTCAAATCCGCACGGTCGCTTAGAAAACGGGCACTGCAATCAGGCCTCCTGCTGATCTGCTCTAAGCATACGGCATGTAAGAGGTTTTGCGATACTGCCCGTAGTTATTTTAATCTGGGTTTTTTTAAAAGAAAACACTTCTCTTATTATTTTTCAGGGATTGCCCGACCCAATTTTTTTGACTATAATCCGGCAGGACAACAAATTCCAATGGAGTTAATACTGATCGCGTAAACGTGTACTACGATGAAAAAGAACCTGCTGATGTGGGATGAAACACTCTTCCGCGACCCGGAGGTGCTGGAGATTGATTATGTTCCCGAGCAGTTCGAGTTCCGCGATGCCCAGATGCGCGAACTTGCGTTCCAGATCCGTCCCGCCCTCAGGGGGGGACGCCCGTTAAACACGGTCTGCAAAGGGTTGCCGGGCACGGGAAAGACCACGAGCGTCCGGAAGCTCTTTGCCGAGATCGAAGAGACAACAAAAAAACTCGTACCAGTTTATATCAACTGCCAGATCGACAACACCAAGTTTGCCATCATCTCGCAGATCTACAAAAAACTCGCCGGCCATCTACCCCCCTCTTCCGGCACATCGTTCAAACAGGTGTTTGACGCGGTTGCCCGGATACTGGTCAAAGACGAGATTGTGCTGCTCGTAGCGCTCGACGATGCGAATTATCTCCTCTACGAAAACGAGATCAACAAGGTGCTCTACACCCTCCTCCGCTCCCACGAGGCCTATGAAGGCACCCGGATCGGCGTGATCGTGATCATCAGTGATATGGATGTCGACCTGTCACGGGCAGTTGATGCCCGGGTTGCCTCGGTCTTCCTGCCGACTGAGATTTATTTTGAACCTTACGGGGATGCCGAAGTGCAGGAGATCATGAAAGCGAGAGTGATGCAGGGACTGTTCACCGGTGTGCTCAGCGATGACCTGCTTAATCTTGTTGTCGAAAAGACCCTTGCCTGTGGCGATCTCCGGGTGGGTATTGATCTACTGAAGCGGGCCACGCTCAGTGCCGAGCGTGCTGCCCGGCGCAGTATCGAACGCGAGGATATCTGCGGTGCATACGAGATATCGAAGTACCTGCACCTCTCCTACACGGTAAAGACCTTAAAAGACGAGGAGCGACAGATTCTCAAATCCTTTGCAGAGAGGAGCCTTAAGGAATCCGATATGAACGCAGGCGAGGTTTACAAATCCCTCAAGGAATCGCTCTCGATTGGTTACACCCGGTTCTATGAGATCGTGAAAAAGATGGATGCGCTGCGTCTGATCAACCTCCAGTACCGCGACGGAAAAGGCAGGACCCGGATTATTACTCTCCGTTACGAGCCGGTAAAGGTTCTTGAATACCTTTCATAAATCCATATCCCCTTTTAACATCCAAACGTTTGAAAAATATTATCTATCCCCAAAACCCTCTTTTATGATACAGAGGGTTTTTGTTCATGCTGAGTGTTAACGAACTGGCACTGGAGATTTTTGATAATCTGGCCGATCTGGCTGAAGAATTCAACGCCTGCTATCATGAACTTGATAACGGGGCACGAATTGTTGACTGTGGTGTAAGTGTACGCGGCGGCTATGCAGCTGGCAGGGCTTTTACCGAGATCTGCATGGGCGGTCTTGGCGAGGTGAACTTCCGCATGGGACACATCAAGGAGTTCCCGATGCCCTTTGTCGATGTCACCACGGACTTCCCGTCGATCTCCTGCCTTGGTTCACAGAAGGCCGGCTGGACCGTCAAAGTGGGCAACTACTTTGCGATGGGCAGCGGCCCGGCCCGGGCACTCTCCCTAAAGCCGAAGCACACCTTTGAAGTCATTGAATACGAAGATGACTACGATTGTGCCGTGATGTGCCTTGAGAGCGACCACCTGCCCAATGCAGAAGTCATGGAAAAGATCGCGGAAGAGTGCCACGTCGATGTGGCCAATGTCTGTGCGGTTGTTGCACCCACCTCCTGCCTGGTCGGCTCGATCCAAGTATCCGGCCGGTGCGTTGAGACCGCGATCTACAAGCTCAACGAGCTTGGGTTTGACACCCGGAAGATCATTGCTGCTATGGGAACTGCACCGGTTCCCCCGGTGCGGGGAGCCAAACTTGCGATGGGGGTCACCAACGATGCCACGATCTACCACGGCAGGATCAACCTCACGATGAATGCGCCCGAGATCAAGGATTATCTTGCAAAGATCCCGAGCAGCAGTTCCAAGGGATACGGTAAACCGTTCAACGACATCTTCAAGGAAGCAGGGTATGATTTCTACAAGATCGATACCTCGCTCTTCTCACCCGCAGAAGTCATCATCAACGAGCTCTCAACGGGCTCTGTCTACCATGTCGGTGCTGTGAACCCCGAAGTGACGCTGAAGTCATTCGGGCTCCAGTAAAATCTCCACTCTCTTTTTTTCTCTCCAGATTTTTAAAAGGGGAATTCCAATATGGAATTCATTTTCTTGTGGTGTCTTGTCAGTTCAGGAGAATAGCAATGTAGGAATATTCGCATGATTGCCGATGATAAACCAACGATGATGTCTTGCCCAGGATTTTTTTCTGAAGGAATCCTAGTGAACAGGTCAAATCATTTAGGAATACTGCAAGGCATTGCTCGGTTTTTCCCACGGGGAAATGTTTTCTGATATCCCTTTATTGGAAGGGTAAACTGCTAGTTTAGCACCTAACTTCTCTCTCAATTTACGAAGAAAGATTGGGCAAAAATTTAGTGACCGAAATGCATCCAGAAAAAGTGGATGAAGAGAAAAAAATAATCATATCACCAGTGTATGAACAGTTTTAGTTCTTATCGCTATATGGGGGAGGCCACAGCGGCGGGGGCTGAGGCAATGCCGAAGCCCCCAGGAGCGTCAAACAGGATAGTTAAGATCGAAAAATCCACGAAAAACCTGTTGATTTTAGGTGTTAAAATGGTATATTACCCATTGGAATTATATGATGGATAAGAGATTTTCTTCCATGATCGTTGTGGGGGTTATCCGGCGAATGCTGGTCGGATTACCCGTTGGGGGTTTGAGCATTATGGTGATCACCTGATTGGGAACGATTGGCGCTGCAGGATTGATGCGGATGACAAATTGCTCTTCGTACTCAATCCTGTTATTGGGATTACCTACCTCATTTTGCACAGAGAGTATCCCCCATCTTCCCGGTAGGGGATTGCCCCGGAATCCCTCGACAGGCTTGAGGGTTTCAGTTCGGATTGCATCCGCATATACGATGACCAGTTCTTCCATATCCATGGATTTTTTACCGGGTACAAGACCGACCGTAAACGTGATGGTATCAACGGTGCCCCGCGGTATACCTAGTCCGGTCACATCCCCGAAAACCTGCAACACCTGGCCGGGTTGCAGATTACCCTGAGGGTTTATTGTTGCAGGTGCTGGAACCGGGGTGTCCTCTCCGACGCATCCGGCTGCAAGGATGCCGGATATAAGCATGAGTGTCAAGAAAAAGAAATACCCCTTTCCTATGTATTGTCCTGCCATGTGGTGTAGAGAAAATCTGTGGAGATACTTAAAAAACAATGCTATCAAACACAAAAAAACTAGGATAAGGAATTGCTCGGCAGCTCCTACTTAATATGTTTCATTTGCCAATCAGATTCTGCCTGAAACGATCAATTTTAACGTTCTGAATTCTCTTGTAAAATCGCGCGTGATTAAAATAGCAGATCATTCTTCCTTTATGTTGTCAGAGAATCAGGTGTCATCTCTCATGAGTTTTTCCGGATTAACTGTTCCATACCTTGAAGTGAACAGGTGGCGATAATTAATCAGAATCCCATGAATACGAACCCTTTGGACAAACAATCGCTTGACCAGCTCAAAGAAAAGACTGCACGGCTATCTGTTTTGTCTAACACCTGTCTGGTACTCATGAAATTTGTTGTCGGGTTTGCAATCGGTTCGGTCAGCATTATTTCAGAAGCTATCCACTCCGCTATGGATCTGATAGCTGCAGTGATCGCATTTTTCTCGGTGCGGAAATCTGCAGAGCCCCCGGATGCTGCACATTCGTTCGGGCATGGAAAGTTCGAGGATATATCAGGGCTTATTGAAGCCCTCCTCATCTTTGTTGCGGCGATCCTGATCATCCGGGAAGCCTTATCAAAACTGTTGGGTGAACCCTCCGAACACTTCACCCCGGAACTGCTCATCTACGGTATTGCCGTCATGGGGATCTCGGCACTGGTTAACTGGTATGTCTCCCAACGGCTTATGAAGGTGGCAAAACAATCCGAGTCCATTGCGCTCGAAAGTGATGCGTGGCACCTGCGGACAGATGTGTATACTTCAGCTGGTGTGATGGTCGGACTCATCCTGATCAAGCTGACCGGCATCGCCATCTTTGACCCGCTCTTTGCACTCGGTGTTGCTGTGGTGATCATGAAAGCTGCCTATGATCTCACGGTCCGTTCATTCTCTGATCTGATCGACCACAGCCTCCCAAAAGAAGATAACAAGCGCATCGAAGAGATCATCTGCGAGCATGCAAGCGATTATGCCGGATTCCATGATCTGAAGACCCGGCGTTCGGGTCCGGAGATATTTATTGAGTTCCATCTCGTTATACCAGGGGAGGTGACGGTCTACCAGTCCCATGATCTTGCGGATCATCTGGAATCTGATCTCAAGATCGAGTATCCCCGGGCGAATATCACGATCCATATAGAACCGTGCAACGAAGGGTGCACCCGGTGTGGTTCGTTCTGTACTTTTTACAATAAAAAAAAGGAATGCGAAAAACGCGTGCCTGAATAAATGAATACAACCCTTCCTTATTCTGAAAAGAGTTTAGTGAGTTGTCATCCCGGCCCGGTTTTTGCGGTGCTCCAGAACTTGTAGCATTCAAACCAGACAACGCTTACCACACCAGCACCTGCGCAGGCAATGAGATCGACAAATGACACGGAGCCAAACCTGAAAAGCGCTTGAAGTACCGGGACGGAGAGGACAAGGATCAGGCAGACCAGTGTTCCTGCAAACACCCACACCATCGCCTTATTCGGCGTGCGCAATGTGGTAACTATGGTTTCGGACCAGGACCGGTTTGTCAGGATCAGGCAGAGGTTCGCAATCACAATTGTCGTGAATGTCAGTGTCCTCACTTCAGCCTCTCCAAACCCTTTTCCGAGCGCATTTGCGTAAACCATCAGGACCACACTTAAGACAACAAATCCCTGGAGGAGACTGAGGCCGAGGGTCTTTTTCGAAAAAAGCCCTTCCTCTTTGTGCCGTGGGGGGCGGGTCATCACGTTTTTTTCTTCTTTTTCTGCTTCAAATACGATTGAACATGCAGGATCAATAATCAGTTCGAGAAAAACGATATGCACCGGCAGAAGGATAAGGGGCAGGTTGAAAAGAACGGGTATGAGTGATATACCGGCGATAGGAACGTGGATGGAGAAGATATATGCCATCGCTTTTTTCAGGTTATCAAAAATCCTCCGTCCCAGTCGCACGGCTGATACAATGGATGTGAAGTTGTCATCCAGCAGGACAAGCGACGAAGCTTCCCGGGCAACATCGGTTCCCCGGCCCCCCATAGCAATCCCTATATCTGCGGATTTTAATGCCGGGGCATCGTTCACCCCGTCACCGGTCATGGCAACAACGTCCCCGTTTGCCTTAAGGGCATTGACAATCCGCAGTTTCTGTTCAGGAACAGCCCGTGCAAAGAGAGTTGCGTTACGAATACGTTTCCGAAGTTCCGCGTCACTCATCTGGTCAAGCTCAGTACCGGTGATGCACTGGTCTGTATCGGCAAGACCAATCTGTCGCCCGATATTCTGTGCAGTGAGGGGATAATCCCCGGTAATCATGATCACGCGGATCCCTGCGGTATAACATTCCTTCACCGCATCTGCGACCTGAGGGCGGACCGGATCGGTAAACCCGACAAGCCCAAGGAAGGTAAACGTAAAATCATGTTGTTCCATGGGCAGCTCGGGCTGGGTGAACGATGCTTTTGCAACGCCAAGGATGCGAAGTCCCTGTGCAGCCATCGTGTTGATATCGTCGGCCAGAGCTTGCCATTCATTCTCGCTGAAATGGCAGAGGTCTGCGATTGCTTCAGGCGCTCCTTTTGCGGCGATGATATAGTCGTTGCCACCGGGAGACCGCCATACGTTTGACATGGCAAGCAGTTCGGGGCAGAGCGGATATTCGACAACCAGTTCCCAGAATGAATGGATGTGTTCCGTCTTTCCAAAATCGCCTTCCCGGAGCCGGATCAATGCCTTTTCCATGGGATCGAACGGATCCTTTTTACAGGCAAGGATGGCAAACTCGGCAAGTTCGTGACAGATATCTGCTACCGAATTGTTCCCGGTGGCATCGTGTTCGCACATCTCCCCACCGGCACAAAAAGTCTGTACAGTCATCCGGTTCTGGGTGAGAGTGCCGGTCTTGTCAACGCAGAGCACGGTTGCCGAACCAAGAGTTTCTATCGCAGGTACCTGCCGGGTCAGCACATTTTTCCGGGAGATCCTCCAGGCACCCAGTGCAAGAAAGACCGTCAGGATTACCGGGAACTCTTCGGGCAGGATCGCCATCGCAAGAGTAATCCCCGCAAGAAGCCCTTCAATCCAGTTCCCCCGGGTCAGACCATAGACTACTACAATGATACCGCACAGGAAGAGGCCGACAATAGCGATCGTACGGACAATCCGCGAGATCTCTCCTTTAAGTCGAGTCTCTCCGCGCTGGACGGTTTGCAGGACCGTCCCGATCTTTCCCATCTCGGTCCGGGCACCCGTTGACCGGACCTCTGCGAGACCCTGCCCCTGCACGACCATTGTTCCGGAATAAACAAATGGCTGGTCGTCTCCCTCAGGTCGTTCGGCTTTCATTCCTTGTTTCCACGGGACTTTCCGGACAGGTACTGATTCTCCGGTCAGGAGCGATTCATCAATGGACACATTGTTTGATGAGAGGAGGATACCATCAGCCGGGACCCGGTCGCCTTCAACCAGGATGAGCATATCACCGGTTACCACTTCGCGGCCCGGAATCCGTTTCTGTTCCCCGTTACGGATCACCAGTGCACGTGGACTGGAGAGATTCCGGAGTGCTTCCAATGCCCGTTCGGTCTTCTGCTCTTGGTATACCGTGATAGCGATTATAACAAACACAAAACTCATCAGCATGAAACCCTCGGTGATGTCACCGAGGACAAAATAGATCAGACCGCTTGCTACCAGCAGAATAAACATCGGTTCGTGAATCACTTCAACAATAATGCCAAAAACACCGCGTTTCTTTGACTCAGGGAGTTCATTGAATCCCTCAGTCATGAGTTTTTCAGCAGCTTCTTTGTCAGAAAGACCGTTGACAGATTCAATATCCAAGACGGGCATTATTGAGTTCCGTTTTTAAGCGGTTCACCCTATATCATACATCATCCAGATCTTGTCTTTACCTTTTGCGATCTTTTTTTGTCAGAAGATGTAATGTACCAAGAGAATTCTTTCCACAACAGGCATAACAAGGATCGAAATATCTGAACTTTTTTGGAACTGGAAAATACAGATTATATTTTTCCGGTTTTGAAACCCACGATAAAAAAAAATTATTCTGACCGTTTCATCATGAGCAGGAAGGGCAAGAGTAAGACGATTGCAAAAACTATCCAGAAGTTGCCAAAGAGATAGAGCAGCTGTTCGCGCCATGGGTCATAAAACCGGATCTCGAAGGTCCGGATTTTACTCCACTGGATGCGTGTGGTATTGTCAGCAAACCGCGTGATGTTTGCTCCCGGGTTGATGCTGGCGAGCAGGGGATTTCTCACATCCAGTTCGGCCGGGAGAATAACACTCACGTTGTACTGGTTGTCGTAGTTTGCCTGGAGGGTATTATCCTTCAGCGGGGCTACGTACGAGACGGTGTAATTACCCCGCAAAAATGTGATCGCTGAAGGTCTGCCCCAGGCTTTGCTCCAGTTAAATTCGCACGGGGAACAATTTCCGGATATGCTCACATTGCCAACGTTGATGGCAACGTCCTCCCCCAAAAAACCGACATCGGCAAACTGATACCGGTCTGCGCTGGAGATCTCGACGGAAGCAGTATATGCGGTCCCGTTGGGAAAAATCTGGTAATCTGCCGATAGTGCACCCGCTGCCGGAACTGCTGCCAGCAGGATTACAAGTGCAGCGCAGAGAGCAGCGAGGGTAAATCGGCGTCGATCTCGGTCGGGGGTTCGCATTGTTTGATCACCGTATCCGGATCCTTGAGCAGATGTCCGGTCACTACGCAGACGATCTTCTCGTTCCGGTCAATCATTCCCATCTCTACCAGTTTGCGTATACCGGCAACTGATGCTGCCGATGCCGGTTCGACGCCGATGCCTTCTTTGCGGGCAAGATCTCGCTGCATTCGCAGGATCTCCTCATCGGTTACTGTCTCAGCAAGCCCCCCGGTCTTACGGATTGCCATTAATGCCTTTTCTGCATTGACCGGTGCTCCGATTCTTATTGCTGTTGCGATGGTTTCGGGATTTGCTTCGGGTATTACTACCGGCAGGTTATCGCGGATGGCCCGGACAATCGGGCTGGAACCCTGTGCCTGGATACCGGTCATCATTGGCAGCCGGTCGATGAAACCGAGTTCCTGTAACTCCAGAAAACCTTTGTAAACTGCAGAGATATTACCTGCATTCCCGACCGGGAGTACAAAGCGGTCCGGTATTTCACCGAGCTGGTCGAGGGCTTCGAACCCGATAGTCTTCTGTCCTTCCAGCCGGTAGGGATTGATGGAATTGAGCAGGTACAGCCCATGGGACAGGCAGAGATCGTGGACCATCTCAAGCGCACGATCGAAATTGCCACGGATGGAGATGACTTTTGCGCCATGCATCAGGGCCTGTGCAACTTTCCCGACAGCAACCTTTCCTGCGGGAAGCAGCACTACGGCAGGAATACCCGCTTTTGCCGCATACACTGCAAGGCTGGCGGAAGTATTGCCGGTACTTGCGCAGGCAACACTCTTCTTACCGAGCTGGATGGCCATCGATACCCCCACCGTCATGCCCCCGTCCTTGCACGAAC
>Ga0074195_1001560_pt1 | contig 31287 bp, 28 predicted proteins | sample EPASupsiteHSE623_FD_64525 | JGI IMG/M metagenome (GOLD analysis project Ga0074195, IMG submission 64525) | Bioremediated contaminated groundwater from EPA Superfund site, New Mexico - Sample HSE6-23 | ecosystem: Environmental > Aquatic > Deep subsurface > Groundwater > Contaminated ... | reverse complement strand
TTGCTTTTAAGTTTTTCTTTGCGTCTGAGCATGTAATTGATACTGTCCATTTCCATTTGTTTTTTGATGTACTTTTTCTTTTTATGAGCATTGTCCAATCTGTTTTCCCTGGCCAATTGGAAGATATTGAGAACGTCCAGTGAAATTCCACTCATGGGTCCGCCAATCATCATTCTGAATGGCGCTGTCTGGCTACAAGATGTATTGGTTCTCAATCCCCTTCTTTCGAGCTCCTTGTAAAGATTATTGATATTGTTTTGGGCATATTTCATTTCTCTTTGAAATCTTAATTCATTCACCGAAACCAGCTTGATCATGTGCATCCGAATGGGGATATAGATTTTATTGTCAGTTGCTTTATTTCTATTGGCATGAATCACTTTGGGCTGCAACGATAGATGATTGATCATCAGAGAGTCTCCTTCCTGCAAAAACGTGCTGAAATAGCCGGTACTGTCGGTTGCATTGATTTTAAGGTTTCTGTAATTAATCAGATAGGCATTTTCGACAGGAAGAGAATCTTCAGCAAGTATATATCCCTGGAAAAGGATGATATCTTTGTTTGTATCCTGAGCAAACAAAGTCATACAATACAAAAAAGGGAATAGCCATAGAAAAAACTTCATGTTTCTGCTAATAAGTGAACCCAAATGTCGTATTCGTATTTCATCAAAGAAAAAATAGTCAATGAAGTGACTTCTGTGTTCAATAATCGGACATTCTTGTTCAATAAAGTTCCTTTCGGATGTTCCGTTCAGCATTGGGGGTGGTACTTTCCGTTGAATGTTGTAATTTGCGAAAACATTTCCATTAGCAACCATCTTTAAAGAGCCTCTAATATGAATGATCTGATCCGGAAACTTACACCACCAATCGAATTATTTTTAGTTCTGATCCTTGGTTTTGGGCTGTTTTTATATAGTTCGACTCGCGGATTTTTCTTCGTAAGCTCGAATTATAATCATTCATGGTTGTATAAAGTTACAACCCGCGGAGAGTTGTATATTGTGATTTATGAAGTGATAGCCCTGTTAATTATCCTGTATATTCTGAGAATAAGGAATTGGAAATTAGCTGATTTTAATCTCGATTTTACATTTAAAATGTTTTGGATAGGTATTCTGATCATGTTTATCCGCGATTTTATTGCCATTATCGGGTTTAAGCTTTTTGAGTTTTTCAATGTCGTTCACGAATCAACACCGAGACATGTACAATACAGGTTGGAATCAAATTGGATCGGTCTTTCATTGATAATCATTGTTAACTCAGTTTACGAAGAATTTATCCTTGTCGGATACTTTTTCAAGAGGCTTGAAAAATATCACATTGCCATCGTGATTGGACTGAGTACACTTATCAGACTTTCCTACCACACCTACCAGGGATGGATGGGGCTGTTGATGATTATCCCGACCGGATTGGTATTTGGTTATTATTACTATAAGTACAAAAAGCTATGGCCTTTAATTATCGCGCATGGCTTTTGGAACTTAATTGTTTTTCTGAAAATGCATTTCAATTTGGCGGAAAAAATACAGGATTGAAAGTATACCCGTACCGGGATATCAGGATAAATTGTTCGTTACTTGGATTTGTAAACTTTTCTTATTAAATTAAATGACCAATTTAAAAATAAAAAACGATCCGAAACGAGCCATGTTGCTTCACAACGCCCAAAGGTATGATGATAATTATCAGCAACATGGAGTTCCATACGACCATTAAAGAACAAATTATTAACGTATGAAATATGGAAAACAATTCAGAACATGTCAGTAAATGCCCTGTAACCGGAGCAACTCAAAAACACAGTATTGGCACCAGCGGTACAAAAAACCGCGATTGGTGGCCTAACCAGTTAAAATTGAACACACTGCGACAGAACTCTTTTTTGTCTAACCCGATGGGTGAAGATTTTCACTATGCTAAAGAATTCAAAAGCCTGGATTTTAAGGCTTTAAAAGATGACCTTCACAAGCTGATGACCCAGTCTCAGGATTGGTGGCCTGCCGACTTCGGCCACTACGGACCGTTGTTTATCCGAATGGCCTGGCACAGTGCGGGTACTTACCGTACCGGCGACGGACGTGGTGGTGCAGGAGGCGGACAGCAACGCTTTGCCCCGCTTAACAGTTGGCCCGATAATGTCAATCTGGACAAAGCACGAAGACTGCTTTGGCCCATCAAGCAGAAATATGGCCGGAAAATATCCTGGGCAGATCTGATGGTACTAACCGGCAATGTTGCCCTGGAATCGATGGGATTTAAAACCTTTGGATTTGGCGGCGGCCGTGAAGACGTCTGGGAGCCGGATGAGACCGTATACTGGGGTGCCGAAAGCAAATGGCTGGAGGCCGACAAACGCTACTCGGGCGAACGCGACCTTGACAATCCGCTTGCAGCCGTGCAAATGGGGTTAATCTATGTAAATCCGGAAGGACCGAACGGGAATCCGGACCCGGTTGCAGCGGCTAAAGATATTCGCGAAACATTTGCCCGTATGGCCATGAATGATGAAGAAACGGTAGCGCTTATTGCCGGCGGACATACCTTTGGCAAAACCCACGGGGCCGGCGACGCAGCACTTGTTGGTCCTGAACCGGAAGCTGCCGGCATTGAAGAGCAGGGTCTGGGCTGGAAATGCGGTTTTGGCACCGGAAAAGGAGGCGACACAATCGGCAGCGGTTTGGAAGTTACCTGGACACAGACGCCCGCCAAGTGGAGTTATTACTTTTTCGATAACCTGTTTAAATGCGAATGGGAACTGACAAAAAGCCCGGCAGGTGCGCATCAATGGGTCGCAAAAAACGCCGGCGCCGTCATCCCTGATGCCCACGACCCTTCCAAAAGGCACGCACCAACGATGCTTACCACGGACCTTTCTTTGCGTTTTGATCCCGTTTATGAAAAAATATCAAGACGTTTCTATGAACATCCGCTTGAATTTGCTGATGCCTTTGCCCGTGCGTGGTTTAAGCTGACTCACCGGGATATGGGACCAAGGTCACGTTATTTAGGTCCCGAAGTACCTGCAGAAGAACTGATCTGGCAAGATCCGATACCAGCCGTGGATCACGCGCTGATTAACGGGGATGATGTTGAGGCATTAAAGGCGAAGGTGTTAAGTACCGGACTGTCCGTATCTCAGTTGGTATCTGCCGCATGGGCTTCTGCCTCTACTTTCCGCGGATCCGACAAACGTGGTGGCGCCAACGGTGCACGCGTTCGTCTTGCTCCGCAAAAGGACTGGGTTGTCAACAATCCTCCCCAGCTAACGAAAGTATTGGAAACGCTCGAAGGTATCCGGAATGAATTTAACGACGCCCGGACGGACGGGAAAAAGGTGTCTCTTGCCGACCTGATTGTATTGGCAGGTTGCGCGGGCATTGAAAAGGCTGCAAAAGATGCAGGTTATGACGTACCCGTTCCCTTTGCGCCGGGTCGTATGGATGCATCGCAGGAACAGACCGACGTGGAGGCTTTCGAAGTGCTGGAGCCGGCAGCCGATGGTTTCCGCAACTATCTGAAAATGAAATATACCATACCAACAGAAGAGCTGTTGGTTGATAAGGCCCAGTTGCTGACATTAACTGCTCCTGAAATGACAGTTCTTGTGGGCGGTATGCGTGTATTGAACACAAACTTTGACAATTCGAAACATGGCGTATTCACGAAACGCCAGGAGGTTCTTACCAACGATTTCTTTTTGAATCTGCTCGACATGGGTACCGTTTGGAAGCCTACATCTGAATCTCAGGAAACCTTTGAGGGGTGTGACCGGGTAACAGGCGAACTAAAGTGGACAGCCACCCGCGCAGATCTCATCTTTGGCTCAAACTCAGAACTCAGGGCCCTTGCCGAGGTATACGGAAGCGCCGATGCCGGAGAAAAATTTGTTAAGGATTTTGTGGCCGCATGGAACAAGGTGATGAACCTTGATCGCTATGATTTGGCTTGATTTTTCAGTAATCTGAAACTGACAGCCTAAAAGCAGGTTTGGTTTCACAAAAAGGTGGTCCGACACGGACCACCTTTTCCATGCCCGCAAATTCTGCCTGATGCCGGAGCGTGAAGGTGAAGCGACGGGTTCAAAGACCTTGATCCGAAGGAAAACACTATTCAGCCGTTCCTAAAATTTTGTTGAGATCATCCTTAAAGCTTCTTCCGACCGGTAATTGCATTCCGTTCACTTCCAAGGTATTGCCGAAAACAGCATCGATATTTTTGACGGAGACAATGTACGATTTATGTATCCGGATAAAGCCCTGATCTTTAAGCTGGTTCTCTATGTTTTTCATCCGGTCAAGCTTCGTGTATTTCCGGTCTTTCGTACAAATTACCACATATTCTTTCATCGCTTCAAGGTACATAATATCAGCGAGATTCACCCTGACCGATTTATATCCTGCTTTTACAAAAATATAATCACGTTTACGCGGATGGGAAATTCCGGCGACGGACGCAGCCTGATCATTTTTGTCTGTTCTGCTATTCAACCGCTCCATCACTTTGTTTACCGCTTTGGCGAAACGCTCGAATGAGATCGGTTTCAACAGGTAGTCAGTTACATCCAGCGCATATCCTTCAAGGGCATACTCCGAATAGGCCGTGGTCAGGATGATCGCCGGCTTTTTCTGTAAGGTCCGGATAAATTCAATCCCGGTTATTCCCGGCATCTGGATATCCAGGAATACCAGCCCGGCTTCTCCCGTCTCAATCACTTCGTAAGCATCCGGAGCCTTCCCATACGCTGCCAGTAGTTCGAGCTGAGGCATTTTCGCAATATAGTCGCTCAAATACTGCCTTGCAATCGGTTCATCATCAATAATAATACATTTTATTTTTGATATCATAGCTGGTCTTTTTTCATGAAAACCGGGAACTGAAGCGACACCATAAACTCGTCATTCTGCCTGACCGTCTGAAGTTCGTATTTTTCACCGAATATCAGGTCCAGCCGTTTTTTTACATTGGTCAGGCCAATGCCGGGATTGCCGGCCGATTTTGATCTTTCCCGGTAACTATTCTTACAAACGAAACAGAACATTTCCTGATCATCCCAGATATCCAGTTCCATCCATCCTTCTTCTTCTTTCCCGATCGTACCATGTTTAAAACAATTCTCTATGAACGGAAGTAACAACAGCGGGGGGATATAAACGGATGGCTGACTGACATGAATGGAAGTACGGACGTTCCCCGGATAGGAAATACGCATTTTTTCCAGGTCGAGGTAATTACGGATGAAGTTCAGCTCCTTTTCGACCGGAACAAGTTTTTGATCTGTTTCATAAATCATGTAACGCATGGTATCTGATAAACCAAGCACCATTTGGGGGGCCAGATCCGATTTGGAATAGGTAAGTCCATACAGGTTATTTAGTGTATTAAACAGAAAATGTGGATTGACCTGTGATTTCAGATACAGGATCTGAGCTTCCTGGCTACGCTGCAATTTCTCCAGACTTTCCTGCTCTTGCCGGGATTTGTGTTCGTACAACCTGAATAATAAGGCTATCGTGAGTATAACCACATTCATCGGGAAACTAACAAAATAGGATGGCCTCCCTGCTCCCAAACGATTCAGCAACAGCAGGTTTTTCCCCAGGAAACGATCTTCCCTCGATTTCAAAAGCAGGTTGGACAAATTCATCCCGCGAAGTTCTGACGAAAATAAATCCAGCAGTTTGACCCGCAGAATTGAAAACAGCACACATAAAAGAAATGCGAGTATAATAAATATCGCCACTTTTTTGCGCCTGATCAGAAGTTGATCGGTCAGTATCCAGCCTGAAATGTAAAACATCCCGGCCATCAGAGAAGTTCCCGTTAATGCTCTCTCTATGGCTTGTTTAACCGGCACAAACAAGGACAATGAAAAAAACAGGAAGTAAGCCAGCGCCAGCCAGACAATAATATGTACAAAGGGTTTTATCATACCGCAATAATACAAAAATATGCTTTTTTGAATGAACCATTTAAACCAGCGTACAGAATTTTCCTGCGAACGACTCTATTGGTTCAACAAGCGGTACGTTGAGCAAAGATCACGTTGGTGATAATTAACAGGTCGTTCGATGAACTCTTGTTAAAGATGCTTACATTTATATCCGATTATCAGGAATAAAATGAAGATTAACCAGACAACAAAAAGAGCGAATCTGCTAATTGCTGTTTTCTTTTCTGCCTTTTTGCCGACATTTAATGTTATCATAAACAGTCAGCATCGTATTGATGCGAATTTTGACCGGGTTGCTGCAACCTGGCCCGTCACTTTTCTTTTTTTGCTGATCGCCTGGTTTACCAATGCTTACCTGACCCTTTTCTTTAATAAGTCAGGAGATTTCAGTTCCTGGCTTAAAAAAGTCTCTGTCGTTATTGTCTGCAATGCTTTGCTTTTGTCACTCTTTATTCTTATCGGCATTTATATTCTGATGGAAAACTATGCTGTGGTACCAGGAGATAATTATAAACTCTGGTTAATTACCCTGAAAGGAGCGGTCAGCATAGCACTGATTTATATCATCCAGTATGGCTTGAATTCGAATGCCAGGGCTCAGGCGGTATCTCTGCAGAACCAGATGCTGAAGATGGAGAACCTGAAAGCTCAGTTCGAAATACTACGGCAGCAGGTCAATCCTCATTTCCTGTTCAATTCCCTCTCGACCCTGCGCTCGATGGTCCGGTCCATGGATCCGAATTCGGAGCAATTCATTATAAAACTGTCGGAAATATACCGGCAGCTTTTGGATAAGCGGCAAAAGGATCTCGTAACCCTGAAGGAGGAGCTTGAGTTCGTCAATGATTATTCATTTATGCTTTTTGCACGTTTTGGTAAAATGCTTAAGATCACGATGGATATTCCCGATGATCTTCTGGATCTTCGTCTCCCCACATTCAGTCTGCAAGTGCTGCTTGAAAATTGTATTAAACACAATGCGATTGCAATAGATAAGCCACTGGAGATCAAAGTATTCTGTTCTTTGCCCGGAGCCATTACGGTGGAGAACAATATGCAACCCAAAATAACGCAGGCGGAGCATTCAGGGTATGGCCTTGAGAACCTGATCCAGCGATACAAGTTACTGGGAGAGGAGGATGGCATTTTTGTTTTTACCGATGAAGATGTTTTTCGTGTCAGACTTAAATTATTGCACGCATGAAAGTATTGATCGTAGAAGATGAACCACGAACCGCCGGCATTTTAAAGGAGATTATCGAAGAGACTTACCCGGCGGCCAGGGTGAGTGCAGTGATCGAAAGCATTGATCATACGGTTCGCTGGTTGTCGGACCCGGAAAAACAGCCGGACCTGATCTTTATGGACATCCAGCTTGCCGATGGACTGAGCTTCGAGATCTTTTCAAGGATAGAGGTCAGTTGTCCGGTCATTTTTTGCACTGCTTACGACCAATATACCCTTCAGGCTTTCAAATCGAACGGGATCGAATACATCCTGAAGCCGGTTAAGGAGGAAGATATCCGCGCCGCTTTTGCAAAAGTGGAAAAACTCAAACGGGCATTTGGCGGGGATATAAACATCCTCAATTCCATTAAAAATGCATTTGCCGGGAAGAAAAATTATAAAAATTCGATCCTGGTTCGCTACCGCGAGGGTTATATACCGGTTCCGGTTGAGCAAATTGCCTTGTTCCTGCTCGAAAGCGAAGTGGTTTATGCTTACCGGTTCGACAATCAGAAACATGCACTATTCAAAACACTTGATGAAATTGAGAATACCATTGATCCGGCACAGTTTTACCGCATCAATCGTCAGTCTCTGATCAATCGTCAATCCATTCAGGAGATACAGCCTTACTTCAACCGGAAGGTGGTGGTTAAAACCCCGTTGAAGCTTAGTGAAAAGTTGATTGTCAGCCGCCTGAAAGTAACGTCTTTTATGCAGTGGGTGGAGCAACCCTGATCCTGTTCAATTCAGCCGCCGCTTTGTTCAGTTCACCAACAAATTCATTTTAATCCTTCGCTTCAGTTTTCACCTTTGTACCGAAAATTTTAAAAGTACCAGGTGATGAAGCATTTTATTCTTTCCGTTTTATCCTTACTGATTATCGGATATTCCCTGGCCACCTGTAAAGGAGCGGGCGGCGATGAACTTAAAGGGGTATGGATGGATGAGGAGAAAAACACGAAGATCGAGTTTTTTAAAGATGGCGATACCTGCTCCGGGAAGATCGTCTGGCTTGCAAATCCTACTGATTCAAAAGGTAATCCCAGGCTGGATATCAACAATCCGGATCCGGGGAAACGGGATCAACCCATCATCGGGTTGATTATTATTCAGGGACTTGAATATTCCGGTGGAAGCTGGGAAGGTAAGATTTATGCTCCCCTGCGCGGCAGATATGCCAACTGTAAAATACAAACGGTGTCAGAAGACCAGTTACAGCTTACTGTTTCCGTAGCGATGTTTTCACAAACCAAAACCTGGACGCGCGCAAAATGAGCAGAAGATTTTTTATATTGATCGTAATTATTTTAAGCGCTTCCGTCAGCTTGAAGGCACAACAGACCTTTCACTCGCTGGAGCAAGTCTGGGAATATGCCCTCTCTCATAATGCGGAGAACCGGATCTATCAACTGGAAATTGAACAGGCAAAACAAAATAAAAAAGAGGCTGCCGGCTTTTTATTTCCAACAGTAACGGGAGCAGTAAACGGACAAGACAATCTGGACGTTGCAAAAACTCCTGTTCCGGGAGAATTGGTGGGTGAACCGGGTGAAACTGTTTACCTGGAATTTGCCAAACATTACTCCTATAATGCAGGGATTAATATCACGTATAACATACTGGACTGGCAAGCTATTTACCAGTCGAAGATTGCGGGAGTTGATCTTCAGTTGGAACAGGCCGGGAAAGCGTATTTTGAGCAAAACCTGAAGGAACAACTGGCACAGTTCTATTTTGCTTCCTTAACCGCAGAACGGGCTCTAGCGATTGGAACAACCGACCTGGCAACAGCCGATACCCTGCTTCAGCATACCGAAGACCGCTTCCGGCAGGGAACAGCCGATATGCTGGAAGTAAACCAGGCCGGGATCAATAAAAATACCATTTTTCAAAGCCTGGAATCATCGAAGCAGTACCTGCATCAATGCCTGAATAACCTGAAAATCCTTTTGGGCGTCGATCCCGGAGAAGAAATTGATCTCACGGAGAGCCTGTCTTCTACGGCGATAACCGGAGTTTCCGCATATCCGCTTCCTGACGTCCGTTACCTGGAAACATTCAGGCTTCAGCAGCAATTGGCCGAAGTTGGAGCTAAAAAGGCCAAAGCCTTGTTTATTCCCCAGGTCGGATTTAAAGGATACCTGGGTAAATACCATTATCAGGATGATTTTTCCTTTTCACTGGACGCAGGCGACTGGAAGCCCAATTCGTATATCGGAATGTCGGTCACCATTCCCATTTTTACCGGTTTTTCCAATAAATCACGCTATTCGTCAGCAAAATTCGGAAAGCAGGCAGCCGAAACTGCTTACCAGAACCAGATCAGGAAATCGGCTATCAATGACAGTATTTTGTACAGGGATTACCTCAGTGCCATGAACAGGTCCGTTTCGGCGAAGGAAACCTACCGGCTTTCAGCAGACAATCTGAAACTGGCCTGGAAGAAATATGAACAGGGATTGTTAAATCTGGACGGTTACCTGAATGTATTTGATGATTACCTGTCGGCCGAAAATAAATATCTCAGCAATTTATCAGAGTTTTTAACCAAAAAAGCAACCATCGAATCCCGTAACTAAATAACGATGAAGTCAAAATATATTTTTTCGGTACTGATGCTCACCGTAGTTTTAATCTCCGGATGCAGCAGGGGAGGGCGGATTTCCCCTCAACGTAAGGATATTGTCGATGCTGTCTTTGCCAGCGGAGATTTGAAAATGAACAACCGCTACCTGGTTACTTCCATGTCTGAAGGATATCTGCTGAAGTCTTTCGTGGATGAAGGAGATACCGTTTCTCCGGGGCAGCAGCTTTTTCACATTCAGGATAATGCCCCGCAGGCTCAGCTCGAAAATGCTGAAGCGGCCTATCAGCATGCTTTACGGAATATGCAGCCCGATTCTCCGGTACTTCAGAAGTTGAATCAACAGTTGATCCAACTGGAAAACCAATTGAAAACAGATTCCGTCAATTTTATGCGGTTCCGGAATTTAATATCCTCCAACGCCGTTTCGCGGGCGGATTATGACAAGGCAAAACTTGCTTATGACAATACCCGTTCGCAGTTGCAGGCACAGAAGAATACCATTGAAGATACAGAAAGAAACCTGAGGCTGGAATTGCTCAATACCAAGGCTAACCTGATTGCCCAGCAGGATAACAGCACTTATTATACTATTACCGGCAAGGTCGATTCGGGGATCGTTCTTCAAACGATGAAAGAAGACGGAGAATTGGTCAGGAAAGGAGAAGTTTTGGCCGAAATTGGCGCTGGAGAATTTATTGCCATGCTGGAAATTGCCGAGGAAGATATTAACCGGGTTGCTCTTGGGCAGGAAGTCTACCTTGAACTGAATACCCGGAAAAACAGGTCATACAAGGCCCGGATCACCAAGATATACCCGGCATTTGATCAGGACGAGCAATCCTTTTTTGCCGAAGCCGGTTTTACCGAACCGGTACCTTTTTTGAAGTCCGGGGTTCAGTTACAGGCCAATATTATCGTGCAGAAAAAACAACAGGTACTGGTCATTCCATCTTCCTGCCTCCTGCCCAATGATCAGGTGAAGGTAGAGGGCAAAAAGGATCCGGTGAAAGTTGAAACCGGGATCAAAACCGACGAGTGGGTGGAGATCGTGAAAGGCGTGGATGAAAATGATGTACTGATGTTTCCCGTGAAGTAGGTATCAAGGTACCAGGATTGTAAGGTGCCAAGGTAATTACTCTTCACCCTGCAACCATGATACTTTTCAACCATTATTAAGTATGAGCAAAAATTTTAAAAATACATCGATCAACAGGCAAATTGCTTCGATACACCTTACCGCCAAAATCTGGCAGACGGTTGTGGCGGTACTGGGCGTAACCTTCGGGGTGTCTATGTATATATTCATGAACAGCTTTATGAACGGGGTGAATTCGGCACAGGACAGTCTGGCGTTCAGTACGCTGGGTCACGTACGGGTTTATAATGATGATCATACCAATCCCTATGATCCGGCGAAAGTAATCGCATCATCTGAAAACACCATCCTGCATCTGCGGAATAAAAAGGCCATCCAATATACCGAAGGGATCAAAAATACATCACAGATCATATCCATCCTGGAGAAGCGGCCTGAAGTAACAGGAATTGCTCCCCAATTGAATTTCAGCGTCTTTTTCAGAAGCGGTTCAAAAAAACTTAACGGTACCATTTCCGGGGTTGATGTGGAGGGTGAAGACCGGTTGTTCGGTATTGGCGACAAGGTGGTCTCTGGCGAATGGGAAGATTTAAGCTTTCAAAAGACAGGAATTGTTCTCGGGAAGGTACTGGCTGAGAAATTGAGCGTTGGCATAGATGATCCTGTCAATGTTTTGACTTCTGACGGTAATTCGCGCAATTTTACGGTTGTTGGAACTGTAGAAACGTCGGTAAGAGCGGCTGACGCGTCAAAGGCTTATGTCAACATCGCCTCTGCCCGTCAGATCGAAGGTGAGAATTATGACTATACCAGTGACATCCAGATCAACATCAGGGACCGGAACGCTACGGAGGCTTTCATCCGGGAAATAGACGCAGCTATTCCTTATCAGACCGAATCCTGGCAAACGGCCAACCAACAATTAGTGGCAGCTTCTGAATTGAGAAATATTATCGCTATGGCTGTTTCTCTTACTATTTTACTGGTGGCCGGATTTGGTATTTATAACATCATGAACATGACAATTAATGAAAAGATCAAGGAAATTGCGATCCTGAAGGCCATGGGATTTTCGGGGAAGGATGTCCGGAATATTTTCCTGATGCAGGCTTTTATTATCGGGATTATTGGGGGTTTAACCGGCCTGTTGCTGGGGTTTGGGATTTCATCATTGGTACACCGGATCCCTTTCCGGATTGCCGGTTTTGACACCTTGCCAATCGTCTATCAGTCCATCGACTTTATATTGGCGGTGGTATTCGGGATTGTCACAACCATTTTGGCTGGCTATCTGCCTTCCCGCAAAGCATCACGAATTGACCCCGTCGTCATAATCAGAGGATAGAAAATGGAAAAGAATGATAAAAAAACAGCGCTGAGCGTAAAGAACCTGATCAAGTATTTTTATGATCCCCAAACTTTTCAGGTGATCAAGGGAGTCTCGTTTGACGTGGAAAAAGGAGAATTCCTGTCCATTGTCGGCAAGTCCGGATCAGGCAAGTCAACCTTGCTGTACGTGCTTTCGACGATGGACACCGACTATGAAGGAAGCCTGGCGATCAACGGAAAACAACTTACCGGGGCAAATCAGAACCAGCTCGCCGCCTTTCGCAATGAACACATCGGCTTTGTGTTTCAGTTTCACTACCTGCTTCCGGAGTTTACAGCCCTGCAGAATGTGATGCTGCCGGCGATGAAGCTTGGAAAGCTGTCTCCCGGAGAGGTTGAACAAAAGGCATACGATAGTCTTAAGTTACTGGATCTTCCGGATCAGGCAATGAAAAAGACCAGTAAATTGTCGGGAGGACAACAGCAGCGGGTGGCGATTGCCAGGGCCCTCATCAACAGTCCTTCCATCATCATGGGCGATGAGCCGACCGGTAACTTGGACAGTAAGAATTCACAGGCTGTTCAGGAGATCTTCCACAACCTGACCCGGGAGTTCGGACAAACGATCATTTGTGTGACACACGATCCCGATTTTGCCGAAAATACCGATCGCACAATCGAGATGGCGGACGGATTGATCCTGAGCTAGTTTTTATCAGCTCTGGGTTATTTAAGCTAACCTTTAATACGCATTAAAACGTATGAAAATACACAAATTGATTTTTGTATGGTTTCTTTTTTTATGGACATCCGGCGGGTGGGCACAAAGCTTTTCACCTTTTGGGATTGAATTTGAACCTTTCCGGACAAACGATTCGCAAATCGAACAGAAAGGGCGCCTATCGATTGCTTTGCCGGTATATGTATCCGGAAAAGATAGGATTGCTGTTTCGTCGCAGTATAGTTGTCTCAGGTTATCCGATGCATTTCCCTTTGGATCGGACCTTTTTCACCAGGCAGATCTGCGAATGGTCTGGCGTCATCAAATGAGTGACCGGTGGAACTTTACTTTTCTTTTTGCGCCAGCATTATCTTCTGATTTTGATAAGGTCTCAGCGGATGATCTGATGTGGACATCCGGCATAAGATTCACCCAAGTCCGGAATGCCCGTACAAATTTTTCTTTGGGAATGTTTTATGCTTACCGGTTTTCAAATCACATCATTATTCCGATAGCCGGGTTTAGGCGGATCATTACCGATCGGCTCATTTGGTCAGGTAACCTGCCATTTCTCAGTCGGCTTACTTACCAGGCCAGACCAGACCTGTTTACGGGATTTTTTTTCTCAGCCAATCAGTATGTTTCCGGTATTTCCAAAAGTCCCGATTATGATTATATCTGGCTGCATGAAAGGAACCTTGGTCTGTTTATCGACCGGATGATGATCAAAAACTGGTGGCTTAAGCTGCAAATCGGATACAACCTGAAGCGTGATCTGGAGGCTTACCAGGAACCGGATGACGCCAGATGGCAGTTTGGTGCAAACTTGACCAATACCGGATTGGACCCGGCTTATGAATATTCCGAAAGCGGCTTTTTACTGAATATTTCCATCGCTTTCCGGTTTGCCGGGAGTAAAACTTCGGAGGCTTTCTGAATTTTTTTTCTTGCATACCCCTTAATTTAAAAGGAGACAGGAAAAGTAAAAATGCAGCAGCAGAAGAAGAAGTACATTGAGCGGAAATGACGTTGGTATCATTTTTCTTGTCGTTTGGTGAAGTTTTTCCTATCCCAAAGGTTGGAAGGCGTAAGTTTGAGATGGAATCAAGATAAAAAGAATAGGAAATAATGTCCTGAGAAGATTCATCAGAAAATTATTTTCCTTTCTGGCAGCCAATTCCGTGCATTAGTAACAATAAAAAAAGTACATCAATGAAAAAATTATTCTTAATCAGTTTTATCTTTTATTTTCTTGTAAACGGAGTTTTTGCACAGGATAAGCAAACAGGTTACACCCCTGAAGAGAGAGCGGAAATAATCAATGATTGGATGAAGGAAACCCTGCAGGCTACCGATGAACAAATGCCTAAGCTTGAAGCATTAAACCTGGAATACGCAAAAAAGATGGAAGGCGTCAGGCAAATCGATGGAAAGATCAATCAGCTAAAGGCGGCAAAAAACATTTCTGATGAAAAAGATCAGAAATTAAAGACGATCCTGACCGGGGATCAGTTCAGTACTTACCAGAAGAAAAAGAGCGAGCTAAGAGAAATGGCCAGGAAAAGAATGACGGAATCAAACTAAGGTTTAATTTCGAGTGACAGGGAGCCGGCAATTACCGGCTCCCTGTCAGCTTTTCATTTCGACGGAAGAACCGGAGAATATTTATGAATACAAGTTCTTAAAAACTGACTGATTGATGCACCCAGACCACTGAAATCCTCTCCCTTTTTTGTTGAGCGTAAATGCCGTTGGTATGATTGGTTTTGTCGTTTGATGAAAACTTTTCCGCTCTGCGGATCGGAAAGCTTATGTTTGAACCGGAATTAAAAATGAAAACAATCATTCAGTTATCCATTAAAGTAAAACAATTAAAAGTAAAAACAGAATGACCATGAAAAAAATTATTAACTATCAGAAAATCCTGTTACTCCTCCTCATTGTCGCGGCAGGCGCGGCGACCAAAGCGCAGGCCCAGGTCGTTGTCCGCCACCGGCCCGGTGTTACGGTTGTCAGGCGGCCCGTTGCACCGGTTTATGTGCCGGCAAGAAGGGTGGTTGTTGCACCGCGTCCGGTCGTTGTAGCTCCTCGCCGGATCGTTGTCGTTCCACCAGTATACCATGGAGTTGTCATTACGGCATTACCTGCCTATTATACTGTGACTTATGTTGGAGGTGTTTCTTATTATTATGCCGATGGCGTTTACTATGCAAAAACAGATCAGCCCAAAGGCAGTAAGGAAACCTATGAGACTGTAATGCCTCCGGTGGGAACAGTAGTCCCGTCGCTTCCCGACGGTGCCCGGACATTCCAGGTCGACGGGAAAACCTATTTCGAATACGAACACGTGGTATACAAGGAAGTAATCGTTGAAGATACCGTTAAATACGAAGTTACCGGTTATACGAACCCAGATGATGATAAATAAAACACCATGAGAAAATTATTGATATGTGCTTTTCCCTCACCCCTTTTCCCCGGAATGCCGGGGGGTAACTCTGACCCAGTGATCTTGAATTAACCTGAACGAGCCCTGAACAACTGAAAGCAGCGCTGGGCGAGTAAATGAAATAATAAAAACAGATACAGTATGAAAACAAAAAGTGTAATATTAACAGCAGCTTTACTTACCGTACTTACCCTGAGCAGTTTTGTCCCCGGGGCAGAGGGTCGGTTTCGCCGGTTCCTGGAACGGAGTCCTGAAACACGTGCCAATTTTGTCACGGCCATCATGAAAAACCGGCTGTCATTGGATGAAGCTCAGGCAGAAAAGGCCTATCAGATCAACCTGAAATATGCAAAAATGTCTCAGCCTTACATGGAAAAGGAAGAGATCAGTCCCAAAACCAGGGACGAACTGATCCTACTGAACATGAAGCGAAAGGAAGAGCTGATAACCCTGCTTACGCCGGAACAGAAAGACGAAGTGGAAGTGATCCGCAAAAAGTGGATCGGGCGGCTGGAAATCATTCTGGCCCGGTTAAAAGAAAATGATAAGGCTAATTCTTCAAACTAATCTTTTACGAGGCAAAAGAGTTATTCGCAGCCATGTTTATTCGTATAGTTTTGGTTAAACCAGAAAAAGGGAACATGCCGGTTTACTCCAGCCGGCATGTTGTCTTTCGGGCAAAATAACAATTACAAGACTAATTCCCGATTGATGGTCTTCTACTACGGGTCTGTATCTTTTTTAATCATACCTCAAAAATAAATACAGCATCATGGTTGTTTTATTATTATTCAGTTCGGTCACCGGTTTTTTACTGTCGTACATCACCATACCTCCCATTGTGGCCATATCGAATAAAAAAAATCTGTTCGATGTACCCAACCACCGGAAATTAAACAGGATTGCTGTTCCCACGCTGGGAGGAATGGCTATTTTTTTCGGGGCGAGTGTGAGTTCTGTCATTTTCCTGCAGAACGAAGCGGTACCGGTATTCAGGTATTTATTCGCAGCCTCCGTCATTATGCTCTTTACCGGGTTGAAAGACGACATGCTTATGATCAATCCCCGGGAAAAATTAATTGCACAGTCCGCTGCAGCCCTGATCCTGGTATTATTGGGGAATTTCCGAATTGTCCATATTTACGGAATAGGTTCGGTTTTTCTTTTAAGTGATTGGATCAGTATTCCCCTTTCCATACTGATCATTCTTTTCCTGATCAATGCGATCAATCTCATCGATGGCATTGACGGACTGGCGGCCGGGATAGGCTTGCTGATCTCAACAGTGCTCGGAACCTGGTTTTACTTTGCGGGACACGCTGGTTATGCCATCGGCTGTATGGCATTGAGTGGCAGTTTGCTGGCTTTTTTGCGCTTTAATCTCTGGAGCGGGCGCGATAAGATATTTATGGGGGATACCGGTTCGCTGATGTTGGGTGTGATCCTTGCGGCTATGGGAATCCGGTTTAACGAACTGAATGCTGTCAGTGCCGCCCCGTTCCGGTTTTCCCAGGCTCCTCTTCTGGGGCTTGCCCTGTTTATCGTTCCCGTAACCGATACCCTGCGCGTATTCACGATCCGGATCCGGCAAAAACGTTCTCCTTTCTCGCCCGATATGAATCATTTTCATCACCTGTTGATCAGGTTAGGCCTGACGCACATCCAGGCAAGCAGCTTTTTGATCTCCTATACGGTCTTTTTCACCCTATTGGCGCTTACGCTGTCTCACTTTAGCCTGTATATCACGTTGGGTTTCATCCTGTTGTTATCCTTCAGCTTTTCCGTTGCCGGGTTAATTTCACGGAAATCCAAACGAGTTGAAATGCGGAAGGTTTTAATAGGGCGAAAGGTTCATTTAGAACCGGAAGATACACAGATAAAAATATCAGAAGTATTTGGTTAAATCTAGACCGGAATCAGGTCAGGTACAGTGACTGTATAGTCAACATCGCTTTGTCTCGACGGCGTGCATATTGAATAAATGCGTGCTGTTGATATAGGAAATTCTGCTGTTTGATGAAAAATTTCGTGTCAGCCGGGAGTGACGGATTAGCTTCGTGTACTGAACAAATCCCGCATATTGAATTTTTTAATCCGGAATATGCTGAAAATAATTTTAATGTCTAATTACCAAAAAAAATTAATGATTTTATGAAAACAATGACGAATTCTAAAGTATTAATGGGAACCATAATTGCTTTTCTGCTTGTTTCCTGTAACGATGATGATCCAATTCCCGAAATGGATGGGGATGTTTATTATTTATCCAGAGTAATTGAACAGGATACGGTTTACGCACTTGGGTTTCAGGTGGCATCAAACGTGGAGATGGTGTCTGTTTCAGCTGCATCGACTTACTATCCGGCTGTCAATCTGGAGATGTCGTATAGCTCTTACTTTTATTATGACCCCAACGACGCCGAGTATACGCCGGAAGTGCCTTATCCTGATAATTTTGTATTTACAGCGCAGCTTTTGGGCGGAGAGGTCCTTTCGGCAAGCGATCAGTTACAGAATGATTACCTGGATCCTGTCGAGATCGTCTCTGCTGAGTTCCAGGGCGGCGGATCACTGCTCGCTGCATGGAACGAAACCGAAGGCGCTGAATATTACCAGATCAGGTTACTGGATCAAAGCAGAAATGTGGTATACCTGAGCCAGGGCCTTTCCGGTCAAACAAACAGCTATACTATTTCAACCGGAAGTAGTGAGTGGACCGATGGATATACCCCTGAAAATGAAGAGCTTTTAACGTTCGAAATCATGGCTTTCCTGTACGACAGTACAAATAGCAGCGGCAAACTGCAATCCGCAGCGATAACCAGCCTGTCATTGAACTGGCAGAATTAACTGTCTATTGCCGGATGTATCCTGAAAAATGCCGGCAAATAAAATAAATCCGCATGTTGAGTGAAAATTACGTTGGTATATCTCATTTTGCTGTTTGATGAAAACTTTTCAGTTTACCTGATGATGAGACTTAAGTTTGAATCGAGATTAAAATCACAGCAAGCAATTGATATTCATAAAACAATTTAAAAACAGAATTACTATGAAAAAAATGATTAACTGTCTCAAAAAGTTGTTGCTCCTTGTTGTCGTTCTGTCAGGAGCAGTAGCTGAAATGCTGCTCTCCCTCCCGTGGGTACCATTGTCCCATCTATTCCCGACGGGCCCCGGAAGATCGAAGTTGACGGGAAGATTTATTTTGAACATGAAAATATGCAGTACAAGCAAGTGATTGTGGATAACGCGATCAAATACGAAATTGCTGCTTATATGATCTCTTCTGATAACAAAAACAAATAAATAAATAAATAAACAAATGAAAACTAGATTATTGATGAGTATGGTTGTAATGGGATTATTCCCTGCCATACAAAGCTGTGATGACGACGATGATGTGATCTATATTGATCCGGTTTATGCTTATTCCGACGCGCAGGAAGCAATTGCCATCTCCCTGGCCTACTCTTCCTACGGACTCGTTGCCAACATGGAACAAGCGAGTGATGAGATACAGGATATCAGTACCTGTGGAGAGTTGTATCAAAACACTGAAACGGTCCACAATGAAACCGAACCGGGATACATCAGCTATGATTACGCCTACACCGAAGAATACCTGATGTCATGCGATAATCCGGCTGTTGACTATGATTTAACTGCAACCGAGACCCTGGAAGCTGTCCGTGCATCGTATGAGCATAGCATTACAGTGAGTTTCACGGTTACCGGACTGGCCGATGAAAGTGCTGATGAAATTTATAATGGCGCTTACAAAAGAACTGGGTACTGGGACGCAAATTACTATGACGACGATTACCGGTTCACCTTTGACAGCCAGATTGCAGATGCCTATTTGTCGAAGCAAAGCGGTAAGATCTATTCGGGGACAATGACATTCACTCTCGTAGAAAGTTATGAAAGCTCAAACCTCGACTACACCTATAAAGGTACCGTGGAATTTCTGAACGAAGATGAGGCAAAGGTGGTTTTTGACGACGGGAGTGAGTTTTTGGTAGACTTGAATAATATCAGTATAAGCAGCAATTAAATTTTAGGAGGATAAAAGATGAAAAAAGTAATAATTTGTGCTTTTCTTCTTATTCCGTTTATGGGACTGAAAGCACAGGAACTTAAAAGAAATTATCGTCCTGTTTATAGTATCCATGAACCCCATTTCGGGATTTTGGGAGGGATACAGGCAAGCAGTTTTCACGGTACAGATGATAGTGACCCGGGTTTTCAGTTCGACTTTCACCTCGGGTTCGCGTACAGCATGCCTGTCAGTAAGGCGGTTTCCTTTGAACCGCAGTTCCTTTATTCGAGAAAAGGAGGAGAAATTGACTATGCTTACTCGGCATATAATCACGAATCGGTCAATTACCGGCTTCATTATCTGGAGCTTCCCCTGCAATTCAACATTCACACCAAAAGTATCTTTGATTTTATCATCGGAGGTTATGGCAGCTATCTGATCGATGCCACCTTCAATGTGGAAACCAATCGTGCTTACGGTTACGGGGAACTGGACTATGGCGATTTTGAGAAGCATGATTACGGCCTCATCGGGGGAATTGGCTTTAATTTTCCCTTCAGCAAGGTTTCGATCAAGTATTCCCATGGCTTAAGGGATGTATTGGAGAACGCGGAGTCTTATCCTTACCTGGAAGGAGCTCAGAACAACGAGATATCTCTTTCCTTTACCGGATTTTTCAGATAAAATTTATTTCATGCATTTCTTATAAGGGGTCTTCCCAAAAGGGAAGGCCCTTTTTTTGGCGCCGGGGTTAACTCTAATCTAAGCTGTGGTCAGCTGGTCGGAATAATAAGGCCACAGTGATCAACAAGTCATGGCTAACTATCGGAAAATTATTGAGCGCACGAATATTTTCTGAAGCAGGGCTATGGGATCAATACCGAATTTGTTAAAGTACGTCCTTCTATTCAGGGAGTATTTAAGGATAAAAATGATGTATTTGACCCTGCGCGGCATCAGATCAAGTTCAGGGTAAAGTTCGGCAAATACTACAATGAGGCAGCTCAGAATGTAAAAACCGGGGAAATTGATCAGGTAAGCAATGCCCCGCTGCCTGTAGAACTTTTAGACATTCAGTCGGGTACTGTTAATGAAACCATTTTTAGCAGTTCTTTGTTATCGGCGGGCTGACGTTTGCCAATATATAGGACCGGAGTCCACCGATAGCGTATAGCGATTGGAAATCCACCCTAAACCACAAAACACGATGGTCGAAAATCATCTCTCGAATCCGAATAGTGTTTCTGCTCCTGACAACCGGTAATGATCATTCTGATAAAAGGAGAGGAACGTGTTTTTATAAACCGGCATGGAATAAAATAGGAAGACCTCACATTGAGTTGTAAATACCTCACAAAATTTATCGGTGTACAGGTTTCCCCAGTTCATATGAAATTTTAAGCGTTAGGCCCGGAACATTGAACCCTTTAAAATTGGCCGACGAGCCGGACGATAATATTGGGGAAATAATCTGATTTACAATAATTTGTCCGACAAAGGAATCCGATTCAATAGAGGACTTCGTTGTCAGGTTCATTTGGTATGACAGTTCCGGGCAAATGGTCAGCCGGGGGATTTTCCGCAACTGAAAAGACTTCCCGACCGCCAGGCCCACCTGGATCGGCCTTACAGTAGGCACCAGAATCGTGTTCTCGTAAAACGACTGGGCAGCTTCATTGTTGTCCAGGATTTCCTGCAGATCGTCCGATAACCCCTGTGTGTCGCCAAAATCATAATTCTCCACCATCTCCTGTGGTGTGACCGACATGGTAAAACGCTGGAACTGTAAGAAAAATCCCGTGTAAAAGCCCTTCAACCTTTGGAAATGATAATAACCGCCCAGTTCAAAAACAAACCCATTTTCCAGTTTATCCTTGATAAATTGCTGCCGGACCTTTTCATTATCGTTTTTGGCCGGAATCAGGTCAAGTGCAGTGACCGTATAGGCCCTCGATAACATTCCGAATCCCATGTAGCCCGAAAGCCGCCCCGGGGAAATGAAACCCAGCCCAATTGCATCCTGTATGGGGAACTGGACTTTAAGGTCCAGGTGAACCTTCCAGGGAGCACGTTTAGCCGCAGAGCCACCAACATTGTTCGACATGGCAATCATGGTACTATCCATAACAGTCCCTGTGTTTAACGGTTGCTTTCTCTGCCCATATAGCTGTTGAAGCTGGAAGGCCAGTGACAAAACCACAAGCAGTGCAAATCGACTTCTTTTCATACGTTTATATTTTCAAATTAACTAATTATAACTTTCGTGTTCAGCGTCATTGCTTCGAGACGGATTACCAACGGTATGGAACTCCCATGTTGCCGAAAATTATTATCATAAACTTGGGCGTTGCAGCGCAACATGCTCGTTTCATAATAGCATTTGTTTGGTTAATTCTCTATTAGTCAGTTCAATTATTCAGTTGCTGTTGGCCGCGCAAAGGCTAAAAGATTCACCGGTAATGAAACTGTTGACTTCATTTTGCTCTGTTTTTTATGCTGCAAAAATGAGCCGGGAATTCAAGTGGATAAAGTGAAAAAATGCTGAATTGAACAAATCGGCAGGTGAATTGAACAGCGGCTACTCCGGTTTTTCAGGACACTCCATAAACGGATTTCCTTTGAGATGGCTAAACTCATTTCTGAACTTCTGTTTTAAGAAGATTTGAATACCCTTTTGCCAACAGGCGGGTTTGGCTGTTGTTCCACACTTCGCATTGGGCATTTATCAGTTGTTTCCCTTTTCTTGTTACAGATGTTTTTGCAATTATTTTATGTCCTTCCAATGCGATGCCGAAATAATCAATAGCATTGTTTATCGTGGAATAGAAAAACGGTTCGCCATAGGAGAATACGGTAGCACCGATAGCATCGTCAACAATTGCGGCGGTGATGCCACCGTGCAAAGTGCCTATTGGGTTCAACCATTCTTTTCTGACAGTATATTCAAAAGCGATTTTACCCTCATCAACCGAGAGCATAACGGGATTAAGCCACCTCATTAACGGTGAAGGTGAATTTGTCGCTTCTTTGCCAACCTGTGCTTTTAAAAATTCAATTGATTTGTTCATTCCTGCTTTTTTATTTATTTTTTTTAATGTCCGGCACTCCCTTATTTATTTGCCTCCATTATTTCTGAGGTCGTTCAGGCACTTATCATCCAATACCGGGATCACTCCGCCACTTAAAAAATTGAGGAGCGGACCGCTGTGCTCGGCAGCATAATACATCAGGCAGTCTGTGTTATTACAATGCCTGCCGTTGGGACCATCCTGGTGGTATTCGACCATGGATGTACCGTTATTCACCAAGCCAAGCACGTGTCCGAATTCATGTTCCATAACGGTTGTCTCAAGGACTGTTTCGGTTGGTTGTCCGCGATCGCCGCTGAATTCGTCCGTCGTTTTTCCGAAAATGACTATGGAAGTGGGACTGTAAGTGATCCCAAGCACTTTGGAGTTTTCTTCATTATCGGAATAATCGGCATCGGCAAAGAAAAACCAGGCTGCCAAATGGCTCCCCTGGGGGTACATGGTGCGGTAGTCCTGTTCCATCTTTTTGACGTCGTCGAGTGAATAGACTGTTTTCCCGGGAGAAGCGATCGACGATGTGGTGATGGTGATCCCTCCGCTTTTGTACAGGCGGCTTTCCAAAAATGTTTTGAGGTTATTGACCGCATCTGTTGTCGGTTCATATCCCTGCACACAAACAACTTCAACAGTTAATTGATTATACGTGTTTTCCGAAAGGAAATCGTTGGGTATGACCACTATGTCTTCCGGAGGATTATCCACGGACGAATCATCCTCTCCGCAACGGGTAAAAAGGACCGAGAAAAGTCCCGGTATCAGCAAGAGTTTGATTAAGTGTTTCATTTCAGATAATTTATTATCATACAATAGTCTATGTCAATAATTTCTTAGGTGCAATGATAAGAAATAAGCTTCGCAGGAACATAAAGTTTAAACTAACGACTGTAATTCTTCAACAAACATCACCTTTTCTCAACAGCATGTATATTGCCGGTTATGCGTGCAGTTGGTATAGGTAATTATGCTGTTTGATGAAAAATTTCGTGTCAGCCGGGAGTGACGGATTAGCTTCGTGTACTGAACAAATCCGGCGGATTAAACCGCAGAATCCGGAATTTGCTAAAAAGAGATTTCAATGTCAAATACGCAAAATTTAATGATTTTATGAAAATCTTAATGAACTCTAAAATACTAATGGGAATTATGTTTGTTTTTCTACTTGCTTCCTGTCATGATGATGCTGTCACTCTTTGCCGAATTTTAACCAGAGTTTAACGCTTCTGTTGTTCCCCCTCGTTTGCGATTTTGGACAAAACGAGGGGAGACCTCGATCAAAGATCGTTTTGAACAGCCACTTTGCCCATCAGGCTGCCGTTTCCCAGATATTCGTAAGCTTCTTTGAGATCTTGGATGGGGAGTATGCGATCAATCACCGGCTTATAAACTCCTTCATTAAAAACGCTGATGATCTCTTCTTTAGCTATTTCCAACTGAAGCAGATTCACAAGGGATGAGAAGTCCAGTCCCTTCGCGATTGCTGGATACAAGGGATACGGCGTTTTTTCAATGGATAAACCCCTATAAACGACAATCGATGCTTCCGGCGGCAGCCTCACCCAAACTGTTAACGCCAACCAAGCTGTAAAATAAGACATCCATACCGAAGCCCCGCCGATCATGGAAGAATTATCAGGGAGTTCGATCAGTGATCCTTCCGGGATTAGGGTATAATCCCCGAGAACGCCGTATTTTGTAATATCAAAGGACGGCATAATTGAAACCCGGTCTCCTGCTTTAAACCGGTATGCATCTTCTCCAACGGCGTAAACAAGTGAAAAACAGGAAGTAACTGCAAGCGACTGTATTGGTTCAACAAGCGGCATCTGGAGCAAATTATCCCGCTGAATGACTGCGATAAAAATAAAAAGATTTTATTTTCCGCGAAATTATTATTTTTAGAGTTTTTAAAACCTGCTGTGACAGCGTGTTTTATGCTATAAGAATAATTTTGATAAGGAATGGATAAAATCTTTGAGTTTGAATATCTGAAAAGCACATTCGGTATCGATGACGGTCATGATTCAAAAATCCTGGAGCAATTTCTCTCCGGCGACGATACAGCCTACTCCTGGATTTATAAAACCTATGCCCGCGAATTATATGTTTACGGAAAAACCCTTGGCTTCGACCGCAACAGCCTCAACGATGCCATCCAGGATATCTTTGTCAAAATTCTCTGCAACAGGAAATTAATTGAGGGTGTCACAAACCTGAAGTATTATCTCTTCCACGCCCTCCGGAACCGGATGCTCAACCTGTCGCGCGATACCCTGAACCACGGGGGCAGCGGCATCAGCGAAGCGGCATTCCCCGTAAAAGTGACCATCCTTGATCAGCTCATCGAGGATGAAGAACGCCGGGCTCTTGAAATACGGATCGAAAATCTGATGAACTGTCTCACCGTTCGTCAACGGGAAGTAATCAACCTGCGTTTTAAACATGAAATGAGCTACGATGAAATAGCCAGTCTGCTCAATATGTCTGCCCCTTCGGTCAGAAATCTCGTATCAAGAGCTATTAAACGGATGAGGGACGAAAATATTTTGCTTTTCTCAATGCTCATATACCTGCATTTTAATTGAAAACTTTGCTTTTTTTTAATAAAATTCATTTTTTTTCGAAATAATGATGACAAAAATATAACTGATGTGTCTTTAAATGTGAATTGGACTTTGCCGCAACAAAGTTCAGCTCACGATCGGAAGGAACGAAAAATCAGTATATATGAATCGATCATATGACGAATATGAAGTGAATGATTTTCTGAGGGACGACGATTTCCTGTTGTGGCGGTTTTGCCCAACCGATGAATCGGAAGCCTTCTGGGATCAGTTTATGAAGGAATATCCTCATCAGGAAAAAAACATGGCGAGGGCAATCCAAATTTTAAGCACTGCAAAAATCGAAGGCCCGGAGCTTTCTCCCGGTGATCTGGAAGATCTCGATGATATTTACCTCCGAACAAAACAACTGGCCCTTCACCATACAGAAAAAAGGCGCCGCCTGTACTATGTTGCCGCAGCGGCCTGCCTTGCGGTGCTTTGCACATTAACGATGTTCTACAAGGACTTCCGCCCGGGTTCAGAGACCTTACAACCGACATATACAACCCGTTCGAATGAGCCGGACTCTGTTCCGGGTAACATTCGCCTCATCATGGGGAAGGAAAATAAACTACTCAGCTCGATAAACGCGGAGATTGTCATTGATAACAAGGGCAGCATCCAGGTTACTGAAAAGGAGTCCAACCTGATTACGCGCTCCGACGTCACCGAGAAGGAACAGGTGAATAACCTCATTGTCCCGAAAGGCAGGCGTTCGTCGCTCGTCTTTGCCGACGGTACAAAGATCTGGGTGAATTCAGGCTCGAGCATTGCGTTCCCTTCCGCTTTTACCGCAGGCACACGCGAAATTGTACTCGAGGAAGGAGAGATCTATCTCGAAGTAGCCAAAGACGATACAAAGCCTTTTTTGGTAAAGACTTCCTTTGGCGTTGTGAAAGTTCTCGGTACCCGATTCAACGTAATGGCTTACGAGGCCGATGCACTTAAGTCGGTTGTACTGGCCGAAGGCAGCGTGGAGGTGGAGTTTGGATCGTCCGGTTTACTGAAGCTCAGGCCCGATGAGATGCTGAGCATAACGGGCGAAACTTACCGCGTTGATCCGGTGACGGCTTATCATTATACCTGCTGGAAAGACGGGATCATGCAGTTCACCGACGAAAAGCTGGAAAATGTGCTGCTCCGGTTGTCGAGGCATTACGGAGCCCGGTTTAGCTGTGACGAAAACCTGAAGTCAAAAGCCTGCACGGGTAAAATGTTCCTGTTCGACGATATCAATGATGTATTAACCACCTTATCCGATATTTTCCCCATTCAGGTACAAAAAAATGAAAACCAGATACAAATTAATATTGAACCCTCTAAAAAACAATAGCCTATGAACAGATGAAGCGAACGTGGATTAAAAATGAATATCGGACGATACCTGAAATACCGCCCGATATAGATCAATAACTTAGTAAAGAAATTAATTATCACAAAGGTATGAAATTGCAATGACTTTATAAATACCAACCTATTCTTTCGGGCAATTTCAACAGTCCTTTAAAAAGTAAATGATTACATGAAAAAAAATTATGCGTTAAAGAATTGGAATACAATTCTCCTCAGGATTTTATTTCTGCTTGCATGCTGGTTATCTCTGCCGGCATTTTCAGGAGAAAGCTATTCCCAAAACACGCTGCTGACATTGCAGCTAAAGGATGTATCCATCCGGGAGGTTTTCGATGCAGTTGAAAAGAAGAGTGAATATGTCTTTATTTTTTCAAATGACGATTTGGCCGACTTAAACAGGAAGGTGGACATACAGGTTACCTTGAGACCGCTCGACCAGATCCTGTCAACGATCTTTAAATCGACCGACCTGGGCTTCCGGATCAACGACCGCCAGGTGACTATCCTGCGGAAAGAAGGACCTAAAACTCAGGAACAGAGTCTGAAAGTAACCGGAATGGTCAGGGATGCCGAAGGCCTTCCTCTGATTGGTGTCAATATTCAGCAAATCGGTACAACCAATACCGTGATCACCGATGTTGACGGAAAATTCACCATCTATAACCTGGCGCCGACCTCCGTGCTGCGTTTTTCCTACATTGGGTACAAACCCATGGAATTTAAGCTGAAAGGAGAGACCAGCCTCAACATCACCATGGAAGAAGATGTGCAGGGCCTCAACGAAGTGGTTATTGTGGGTTACGGCTCTCAAAAGAGGGAATCGGTGATTGGTGCCATCACCACCGTAAAACCGTCTACCTTGCAAATCAATCAGACCCGTTCGGTAACCAACGCGCTGGCCGGGCAGGTGGTGGGGGTGATCGCGGTCCAGCGGAGCGGTGAACCGGGAAATGATGCTTCCGACTTCTGGATCCGCGGTATTTCCTCATTTCAGTCAGCCGGAACAACTCCCCTGGTGCTGGTCGATGGGATTGAACGCTCGCTGAGTAACATTTCTCCTGAAGAAATTGAATCGTTCTCCTTGTTGAAGGATGCAACGGCCACAGCGGTCTACGGGGTAAGAGGCGCTAATGGTGTGATCCTGATTCAGACCAAACGCGGTCAGTTGGGCAAACCGCGCATCACGGTGAAGTCCGATTATGGCGTGTCGACGCCGACGCAGCTCCCCGATTTTGTAGACGGGGCCAAATACATGGAAGTGATGAACACGGCCAACCGCCTGTCAGGTTACTCAACCGATATGTACTCACAGGAAGCGATCAATGCTACCCGCAATGGAACCGACCCTGATCTGTATCCAAACGTGAACTGGCTTGATGAAGTAACTAACGATTGGGTCAGCAACGCCCGCACCACCGTCGATATCAATGGCGGAAGCGAACGGTTACGCTACAGTCTGGTTGCCTCCTATTTCGGAGAGAAAGGAATAACGGTGACCGATCCTTCGGTCGAATATGACGCTTCCAATAAACTATCGCGTTATAACATTCGCTCCAACGTCGATCTCGATCTTACATCGTCGACCCAGATCAATGTCAGCATAGGCGGTTATATTCTGAACAAAAGAACCCCCGGAATTATACCGACCGACATTATTTACCTGGCATTTAAAAATACGCCGATCGTCCATCCGGTGATGTATTCAAACGGGCAGATCCCGGCCAATACCTCTCAGACAAATCCCTGGGCTGCTTCCACTCAGACGGGTTACATTGCAACATATAACAACAGCTTGCAATCGACCTTTTCTGTAACGCAGGACATTGGCAAGCTATACCAGCCGCTCGACGGGCTTAAGGCCAAAATGGTGTTCTCGTTCGACGCGTACAGTTGGAATCAGTTTAAACGTACCAAATCGCCAACCACCTACTTTGCTTCGGGGCGTGACGATGAGGGGAACCTGCTCACCAGCATTACCAACGAAGGAAGTGATTTTCTGGGCTACGAGAAAACTGCGGGCGGCAACCGCGCCATGTACCTCGAAACGCAGATCTCATACAGCAAAAAGCTCAATGAGTTGCATCAGGTGGATGGCTTGATCCTGTACAACATGCGCGACTATGTAAATGCCGACGCCGGGTCGGCGATTTTATCGCTCCCATACCGGAATCAGGGTATCGCCGGGCGCTTATCGTACAGCTTCAATGATAAATACTTCATTGAAGGAAACTTCGGTTTTAACGGTTCCGAGAATTTCAAAAGCGGTAACCGCTGGGGATTCTTTCCCTCGATCGCCGCCGGATGGATGGTCTCAAACGAAGCCTTTATGGCCGGCAAAACCGAGCTGCTTTCGAAACTGAAGATCCGCGGATCCTATGGTCTGGTTGGTAACGACCAGTTGAGCGGCCGGCGCTTCCCGTACCTGTCAACAATTAAAACAGGCGTTGCTGACGACGGTGATGGTTATACATTTGGAATTGGCGGAGATCAGACATACACCGGATACATGGAAGGCGATTTTGGGGTTGACCTTTCCTGGGAAACGGTAAAGAAGACCGACATCGGGATTGAAATCGGCCTTTGGGACGCCGTAAACTTCCAGGCCGACTACTTCCACGAACGGCGTGAAGATATCTTCATGCAGCGGAAAACCCTTCCCGAACTGTCGGGCTTTACCACGAACCCCTGGGCAAACTTCGGGATCGTTGAAAACGGAGGCTTTGAATCAAGTCTCGAGGTCAACAAAAGTTTTGGAAAGGACTTCTTCCTTTCGGTAAGAGGAAACTTCACCTATGCAAAAAATAAGATCATCGAGTACGACGAAGCCGAGTCGCTTAAGAAAACCACCCGTTCGCATACCGGAGAATCATTGAACCAGTATTATGGCCTTACGGCTGTTGACTTGTTTCAGGAAGAAGACTTCAAAGCCGACGGCAACCTGGTAACCGGTATTCCCGAACATTCTTTTGGCGCGGTTAAACCTGGTGATATCCGCTACGAAGACACCAATCTCGACGGAAAAGTGGATGCTTCCGATTACCATCCGATCGGCAAACCCTATGTTCCGGAAATCGTGTATGGTTTCGGCTTCAGCACCCGGTACAAGAACTTTGATCTGAGCGCATTTTTTCAGGGGTCTGCCAACTTCACGGTCATGATCCAGGGCGACATGCTCATTCCGGGCAGCGGGGGTGGCGGACTGAGTAATATTTATGCGAATGCCGACGACCGCTGGGATCCGGCAAATCCGTATAAGGAAGAGGTCTTCTGGCCGCGGCTTTCTGTAAACAAGAGCTCAAACAACATGCTGTATTCGACATGGTGGCTCAAAGATGCGTCATACATCCGTCTCAAAAACTTCGAACTGGGTTATACCTTACCCGAGAACTGGCAAAAAGCTGCAGCAATGCGCGACGCCCGTTTCTTTTTCCGCGGTACAAACCTCTTTACCTGGAGCGCTTTCGATTTGTGGGATCCTGAAATTGGTTCAGGCGACGGATTAAAATATCCTCCTATGAAAGTCTTTTCTCTTGGGGTGCAGGTAACTTTTTAATACTTAACAGATGATGAAAAAATATATTGCTATACTATTAGTTGTCCTCCCTTCGCTGGCCTTTCTTGCGTCGTGCGAATACCTGGACAAGGAACCGGATGATATGCTTACCAAGGATATGATCTTCAACAATGCCGACAACACGGAAGAATGGCTTGCCAATTTGTACAGCCTGGTCCCGGATCCGCTTTGGGACTATCTCAGCTATGATTACGGCTATTACATGATGACCGATGAAGCGCATATGGCTTCTTCGCTCGGTCAGTTTGGCTGGGGAAACCTGATGAACGTACAGCAGGGGAGTTGGAACGCTACAAAAATGGTTCCCGACAAGGACCTCTGGGGCGACACCTATGAGAAAGTACGCTCGGCCCTTATCTTCATCAACAGTGTGAAGCCGCTGCCCGACCAGCGCCAGACAGAAGAACTGGTTGAACGCTATAAAAATGAAGCCCGCTTCCTCATCGCCTATTACTACTCCCGTATGCTCGAAGTTTACGGTCCTTTCCCGCTGGTAACCTCCCTCACTGATGTGGAAGCTCCTGTAACCGAGCTGAAACTCCCCAGAACTCCTTATGACGAAATTGTCGATTATCTGGACCAGGAACTGCTGGAAGTTTCAAAGGAACTGCCGTCATCGTACGATGACATAAACACCGGCCGGCCCACTTCAGGCATGTGCCTCGCTGTTCGCGCCCGTATGCTCATGTTTGCAGCCAGTCCGCTCTTCAACGGGAATGCCGACTATGCCGACATGGCTAACAAAGACGGTGCAGCCCTCTTCTCCAAAACGTATGATGCGAACAAGTGGAAACGCGCGGCCGATGCTGTTAAACTGATCATCGATCTTCCCGACTATGAACTCTACAAGGAGTATAATACTGATGGCTCCGTCGATGCCCTCTTGTCGTGCATGAATGTCCATCTTACTTCGGTGTCCGAAAATAAGGAAATTATCTTCCCTTACCCGGCCAAAACTGACTGGCTATATGAGTATCACTTATTGCCCCGTGGCTCGGGCTGGGCAGGATGTATCTCCGCAACCCAGAACGTGGTTGATGCTTTTTTCATGAAAAACGGATTGGCGATCGATGCACCCGGTTCGGGATATACTGAAAACGGATATGCCGCCGGCGATACCTATTACAATACCAAATACAAATGGGGAAACTCGTCGGGTACGGTCGGGTTGGTCACCAGGGAAGGCACCTTTAATATGTATGTGAACCGCGAACCCCGCTTTTATGCCAATATTCGCTTCAACGGACAATTC
>Ga0074195_1001559_pt1 | contig 31302 bp, 29 predicted proteins | sample EPASupsiteHSE623_FD_64525 | JGI IMG/M metagenome (GOLD analysis project Ga0074195, IMG submission 64525) | Bioremediated contaminated groundwater from EPA Superfund site, New Mexico - Sample HSE6-23 | ecosystem: Environmental > Aquatic > Deep subsurface > Groundwater > Contaminated ... | reverse complement strand
CTCTGGTTCATAATGGTAACTCCTTCCCAACCCATAAACACCTCCTTGAAGTGTCTATGAATTAATACAAAAGTGTTACCTATGTCCCCAGAATAATCTGTTACCTATGTCCCCGTTCGGTCACATGGGCGTGAACTTATGGGGTGAAAGTCCCCTGTACGAGAACCAAAAGGTGTTCATATGTTGAATACTATCAAAAGTACGAGCCGAAGGCAAGGGCGATTCTGTGAGGAATGGTCTGAAGGAAGCCCAAGCGCAAAAGTGCGAGCCGACGAACAGAAACCGTATAGAAGGCTCAGTCTCCGGGCGAGTTGGCACGACACAACGAAGCCCACAGGTTCAGGAGATAGGGTAAATGCGGCGGTTATGCACGGAAAGTTCACGTTCTTATCCGGGGAGATCTGTCTGCCATGCGGCAGGGTAAGTATGAGCGTAATCATGGCGAATCCTGAAGCACCCTGTATGGCAACATGCAGGGGGAGCAGACAGAAGTCAGCAGAGGGCATAGTAGGTTATAAGACCGAAGGCCCGAACGCAGCAGTGTGTGGAGGTCTACCATGAGTTCGGAAATGGCAAAGAATCCGTTCGGAGGAGCTGTTTCCCGGCACGTCATGGAAAGACATTCCCTCAATCTTGTCACAGTGGAGCATGTAGTCCAAAAGGACAACATGTACAAAGCGTGGAAGCAAGTTAAAGCAAACAAAGGGGCTCCCGGTATTGATAATGTATCGATTGAGGAGTTTCCTGAGTATGCCTACAGGCATTGGGAAGGAATCAAGACAGCACTTCTGGAGGGGGCATATAAACCTTCTCCGGTGAAGAGAGTCGAGATTCCAAAAGACAGTGGAGGAACCCGTAAGCTTGGAATACCCACGGTCATGGATCGCGTCATACAGCAAGCGATCTCCCAGGTGCTCACCCCGGTCTTCGATCCCTATTTCTCCAAAGACAGTTTCGGGTTCAGGCCAAACCGTTCAGCCCATCAGGCAGTGCGCAAGGTAGAGAAGGACATACGCGAAGGGTACCGTTTCGTTGTTGACATTGACCTTGAGAAGTTCTTCGATACGGTTGACCACGACATCCTAATGAGCCGTGTTTCACGGCGAATCAGGAACAAAGGACTCCTTCGTCTTCTCGGCAAATACCTGCGTACCGGAGTAGTGGTAAAGGGAAGGCTAAACCGTACTGTCAGAGGGGTACCGCAGGGCGGCCCGTTGTCGCCGCTTTTGAGTAACATCCTCCTTGATGATCTTGATAAAGAGCTTGAAAGGAGGGGACACAGATTTGCCCGTTACGCCGATGATTGTATTATACTTGTGAAGTCAAAGCGTGCCGGATATAGAGTGATGGCCAATATCACCCGATACCTTGAAAAGGTTCTCAAGGTAAAGGTGAACACGGACAAAAGCAAGGTAGTAAAAGTGCAGGGCTGCTCCTTCCTTGGGTTCACCTTCAAAGGAAAGAAGCTGACTGCTTCCGTGAAGGCTGTCACGATATTCAAGAAACGGTTGCGCAGGCTCACAGGCCGGAGTTGGGGCATCTCAATGCATGCCCGGTATGGACATATCCGGCTCTATATCAGGGGCTGGATAAACTATTTCGGGATCGGCATGAAGTATACCGACGCAGTTGCCTTGGATAGTTGGCTGCGAAGGCGGATTAGAATGTGTTACTTGAAACAGTGGGGCAGGGCGCGAAAGAGAATTGGCGAACTCATAAAGCTTGGGTCTCCGAAGCATCAGGCGATACTGACGGGCTTAAGCAGAAAGGGCTACTGGCATCTTGCCAAGACGTTTGCGACCAACTGCGGATTATCAAAACAATATCTACACGATCAGGGGCTTGTTTCCATACGCACATTGTGGATCGGGATTTACTATCCGGCTAAGGCCCGATGACTGCTACGAACCGCCACGTGCGGACCCGCATGCGTGGTGGTGTGGGGAGGGACGGTTAAATGCCGTCCTTTACCCGATTAGGCGCTCAATTAGGTACTCAAACTTATAACCATTTGCCGAACATAGCTGACCCAATCGACATAACACCTTATAGATGCTGACTTCACATGTGGTGCATTTTCCGTAATATCAAGTTTTTCTTTTAGTAACCACATTGTTTGAGCAATATTTTTTACGGTTGGATATGAAGATTGATTCGGAACAATTTTAGCATCTAGGAATCCGCGTTGAATAAGTTTTGGCCCTCGTTGATTGTTATCTGTCCAAAATATCCGCTCCCTTTCATTGTTCGGCTGTACTAAACCGCCTTCAAATTCGTAAGACCAATGGTTGAAATCAGCCTTCATGCGTTCGAACAAATTGCTAGAGACAATGAATATATCTAAATCGGAGTGTTCGCCAAAAATTGCACCAAGCTTCGTCGGTGCTAATGATTGCCCGATACGTGCACTCCCTGTTAAATGAATTTCTTTGGGATCAACTCCTAGGCGAGTACTGAGCCATCCTCTGACAGATTCATAGAGTGCAGGCTTATTTCTGAAGGCATAAGGGATTCCTTCTGATAGCCATAGCCGAGCTATAGCAATCTTTGATTGCTCTCCGCCATTTGTGGCGGCAATAATTAAACTTTTTGCATCTGGGTAACTATTTAGTAGAGTAGCTAAGTGTGTTGATACTTTAAATGGTTCCATTGCTTTCACTTATGCTGAGGGCAGGTATAGAAGATTTTCTGAATAAATTATCATAACGGTTTATTATGTACTTTGTTCTCCCGTTAATTTTGATAAGTCGATTATTATCTAGTCGTTTTGGCTCTGGGTATTTTAAACGTGCGATAATATTTGCCGCTTCCTGTATTGACAAGGAAGTTGGGTTAATATTTAAACGCAATGATGCTTGTTTCAAGCCATTCATTCGCCATCCGAAATAGGCGATAGATAAATAAAAATTTGGAATATCAGATTTAGGTATTAGGCTCGTTAAACGTATCGCAAAGTAGATTTCTGCAATTTTCCGACTTATTGTTCTTTCATAACGTCCGGTGATTACTCGTACAAGCTGCATGGCAATAGTGGACCCGCCTTCCCGCTTCCCACATATAAGAGTACGCCACACCGCGCGACATAAAGATATTAAATCAACACCCGGATGGCTCCCGAACCTATGATCTTCTGCGGCAATAAGGAGTGCAACTAAAATTGGCGAGATATTCATCTGTTCAGTAGCAACCTTAATTTCTGCCACGCGGCTCTTAATATTTAGCCATTCTTTATCTAAATTCACTAATGCCTCGTTTCTATGCCTAACATATAAGCTATACACAACAAATTGGATGCATATTGGATATTCTGACTGATTCGTGTGTAATATCCAATATGCATACCACAATCTTTATTAAAAATCTTTTCATTATCTGCCCGGGGCTCTTAACTATTATAGTCGGTTTATTAAGAATATGAGTATAAATCATCATTGTTGAAACATCGTTATGGCCAAGCGGGATAGCTTTTGAAACCGGTTCCAAAGATTCATGACGCCAGCCCCCAATTACTTTATTGCCTTTTAAGGATCTTCTGAATTTCCTTTATCAGAGGCTTTGAACCGACATAAAGGGCCGTTCTTTGATGGTGCTTCTTCGGCTGGATATCAAGTATCGGCGTTCCTGTTTCATCCACGGCATCTCCGCCGGCTTCGCGGCACATAAAGGATACAACAGCGGCCTCATACATAAGCCTCAGTTTCCCGTCAGGCCTGTTTTTCGCCGGATTCGCGTGGTTTACAATAGCAGGATACATGAACATGCCGCCATTAGAAAGAATGCGATGGAAATCTCCGCCCAGGGCGCCTAAGTATCTGAAAGCATATTTTCTTACATTTTCGCTTGTCCACTCACGGACATTTTGTGCATAGGAGTACTTATTGGCAGCATTGAATGACAGCTCCCAGCTCTTTTTATCCTCCGGGAGCATCATACGGACAGGCTTGACATAATTCATCGTATCATCTATATGAAACCTCCATGTCCCGGCCTCCTTCAATGCAAGAGTGAATGTGCCTGTAGGTATGACAAACATGCCTGCTGTTATAAAATCTTTCCCTGCTCTCAAATGACCGTCTTCATCCCCATTGAGGTTTCGCTTTGCAACACCGAAGAGAAAGGCCACAGGCAGCCCGTGGGCAACATTTGATGAACCATCGAGAGGATCAAAATAAACAAAATAACGCCCGCCTTCTGTATTAAGGTCAATAATATCGTCCGCTTCCTCGCTGACCGCATAAATCACTCTGTTTGTCGTTTTCAGGTAATGGACCACTATATTATGGGCAATTTGATCCATGCGCAAAACATCTTCACCCTGAACATTAATCTCATTTGCATACCCAAGGTTGCCTTTTAATGCCCCTGTCAGGTAATAATGCTGGATATGTTTCGCGGCGCTGATGATAGCATCCATCAAGACAAGGAAGTGGTAAGTACGATTGTATTTTTCCTGATGGGCAAGCAAGAAATTCATAAAGCTTTGTTCAAACTGTATCATATTGCCTCCTCTTAATTGTCTGGCATGAGATTATATTTATTATCCATTAATCTCTGCCAATGAATTCTTCGCCAGTGTGTTGCAGGGCAGTTTATTGATTATCTCCTCTCTTATGAAAGCATTTAACTCCGGAAAAATTGTTTTCCCCGGAGTCACAGGAAATAAATCCGTAAACCGCACTTCTTATAAGTCAATAAGAGTATGGGTTACTTTTCCTCATAACCCACAGTACATATGATTGTCAATTATTATCTTATCGAATTCTGTTGAAAATGTCAGAAGTCGTGGTTGACTAAACTTTCCTGATTGTAAGATAATAATGCTGTGAAAAATAAATCTATCCCGCAGGTTCTCGAAGAAATAGCAATGCTTCTTGAAATCAAAGGAGAAAACCAGTTCAAAACAAGAGCCTACTACAACGCTGCCAAGACGCTCTCCGGTATAGACAATCTTGAAGATATGATAAGAGCAAAAAGGCTTCGTGAGATAAAAGGCATCGGAGAAGCACTCTCAAAGAAGATTGAAGAATATGGTGAAACCGGGAGAATGGCTTACTTTGAGGATTTGAAAAAGGAAATTCCTGAATCCCTGCTTGAGCTTATCGGCATACCGAACCTGGGGCCCAAAAAAATCAAAGTCCTCTACGATGAACTTGGCATAACAAATACAGGCGAGCTTGAATATGCCTGCAAGGAAAACAGGCTTATAACGCTGCCCGGATTCGGCGAAAAGACCCAGCAGAAAATATTGAAAGGGATTGAATTTATTAAAAGGCATAAAGGCGAGTATCTCCTTGGAGATGCCTACCCTGATGCCGAAAGGATAAAGGAAAGATTTGGAACAAAGGTAAGGCCGGGATTTGTTGAAGTATGCGGAAGCATACGCAGACGTAAGGAAACAGTGAAAGATATTGATATTCTTGTCGCCGGAGACGATTATAAAGCCTTATCGGCATTTTTCACAGCCATGCCTGAGATTGATGAGGTTCTCCTTACAGGCGAAACAAAAACATCCTGCCGCCTGAAATCAGGGATTGAAGTTGATCTGAGGGTGGTAAGTCCTGAGGCATATCCCTACGCCCTCATGTATTTTACCGGCAGTAAGGAGCACAATGTAAGACTTCGGGGAATTTCGAAGAAAAAGGGATGGAAACTGAATGAATATGGACTTTTTGAAGAAGACAGGTTTATCGGTTTTAAAACTGAGAAGGATATTTATAATGCTCTCGGCCTTTCCTATATTCCGCCGGAATTAAGGGAAGATACAGGAGAGATAGAAGCTTCGGAGCAGGGGAGACTCCCGGAACTTGTCACACTTGAAGATATGAGGGGGTTGTTCCATGTGCACACCGAATTCAGCGATGGCGTTGATACAATCGAGCGGCTGAGGGATGAGGCAAGGAAGATGGGTCTTGAATATATGGGGATTTCAGATCACAGCAGAAGCGCCTATTACGCAGGGGGACTGAAGGTTGACGATATTTACCGGCAGTGGGAAATTATTGACAGACTGAATGAAGCAACGCCGGATTTTTACATATTCAAAGGTATTGAGAGCGATATCCTGCCTGACGGCCGCCTCGATTATGATGAGGAAATCCTGAAGGGCTTTGATTTTATTATCGCATCAATACATTCAAATTTTAACCTGAGCCGGGAAGCACAGGAGAAAAGGATTTTTCGGGCAATGGAAAATCCATATACCACCATGATCGGTCACCCCACGGGCAGGCTCCTTCTCTCTCGCGACGGTTATGCTGTTGACATGAGAAACGTTATTGACGGAGCGGCAAAACACAATGTAATTATTGAACTCAATGCAAGTCCTTACCGCCTTGATATTGACTGGAGACATTTGAGATATGCAAAAGAGAAAGGGGTTATGATTTCCATTAATCCCGATGCCCACGCAGCAGCCGGTCTTTATGAAATCGTATATGGTGTCGGTATTGCGCGAAAGGGGTGGCAGGAAAACAAAGATGTGCTGAACACGCGCACTGCCGCCGGGATAATGGATATATTCGAAAATAAAAGAACAAAATATTATTCCGGCTCTATTAAATAAATGGAATAAGGAGGCAGCTTTTATGACGATTGATGCTATTGGCATTGTCAACCGTATTGCTCCCCGCGCACATGAAAATTATCTTGAGGCAATCCGTCAAGGCAATCTGCTCTTCGAGCAGCACGGAATCACGACGCCGTTGCGTATGGCGCATTTTCTTGCTCAGGCATTGCACGAGACAGGGGGTTTTACGATTCTGCGTGTGAGCATGAACTATTCGCAGGCACGCCTGATTGAGATATTCGGGATCAATCATCACTCTGCCGCGATAAAAGCTGATGAAGCAGCAAAACTTGCAGGCCGTCCGGAAGACATTGCCGAGCGTGTTTATGGACTGGGCAATCCGCGCAAGGCACGTGAACTCGGTAATACCAATCCCGGCGATGGATTTCGTTATCGCGGCAACGGGATTCTCCAAATGACCGGTCGGGTAAATCATCAACGAATAGGCGCGGTATGTAAAGTTGGTTTTGAAGACAACCCTGATTTGGCGATTGCCCCGGAACATGCATTGAAACCGGCTCTGCAAGAGTGGACGGAGCACAAACTGAATGCCCCGGCAGACAAAAACGATATTCGTGCAATCACCCGCTGCATCAACGGCGGCTTTACAGGCCTGAACGAACGTGAAGCATGGTTTGGCAAGGCATGGGCTTTGCTGAACGCAGATAACCACCCAATGTCACCCTGGGAAGCAGGTAATGCGGATGAGGATGTAAAATGGCTTCAGAAAGCTCTCAATGATCTCGGCGCCGATCCCAAGCTTGTTGTTGACGGCCGCTATGGCCCGGCTACAAAGAGAGCAGTGAAAGAGTTTCAGGCTGCCGAGGGTATTGGCGCTGACGGTATTGCCGGGCCTGTAACTGAGGCTGCCATCAGACTGAGACTTGATACAACCAGGGGAGTTTAGAACGAATAAACAAAGACCGGCGACTAAGCCCTGATGTTAATTAAAAAGGAATTATTAGCTAAACAAGTTTTTCGATATCCGGTTTCCGCCATGTGCCCTGCTATGGTACATCAGTTCTTCTGCGTGTTTTATCAGTGCGTCCGTAGTACAATCTTTTTGTGCAATTACGGACCCTATTGAGATAGTTGTGGAGATTGTCTCGGTAATAAAAGTGATATATGACTGAGCAGTAAGGATTCGGAGCCTTTCTAACACTTCAGATAGCTGCTCTTCGTCTACGTTTACCAACATTAAAATAAATCCTTCTTTGCCCCATCGGGTGCAAGTGTCAAAGGGCCTTGTATTGTAAATAATTGTTCTTGCAAGTAATTTTATAATCTCGTCTCTTGCATAACTGCCATATTTTTTGCTGATTTTTATAATATTATCGATGCCGATACAGGCAAGCCCAAATGGCCAATTGTATCGACTTAATTCGTTAAATCTGTCGTTGAGATTTGCTTCAAAGTATTGCATGGTTGCCAATCCTGTAAGAGGGTCAAGCAGGGCCATTTTATCGAGTTGTTTCATTCTTTTTGCGTAACCCATATCGTAAATTGTTTGGCTGAAAACATGTATGCATCTGTTTATATCTCCATCGTAGTTCCTTACCGGTATGGTTTGAACAGTTACGGGTATTCTGTGGCCGCTTTTGTGTTTAATATAAGTATCAAATTTATAGATTTGTCCCTCAGCGATAGTTCTTGACGATGGACAATACTCTTTGCAGAGGCTGTTCCCTTTACCGTCCATGTGCATGACAATGTTTTCCCAGCAATGTATGCCGACAGTTTCGCGTGCCTTGTAACCCGTTATCTTTTCGGCAGCTTTGTTCCAATATATAATTTTTCTGTTTGTGTTTACAATGTACACACCATCAGAGATATGGTCGAGCACACTCATTGTAACATCAAATTCTTTTGTAGAGTCAACTGTCATTGTTTTAAAACTTCAAACACTCCATAAACATATTGTAATTCCAATTCTAAATCAAGGATGAAATCAAGGCGGCAAGGAAGAGGCGACGTAGGCGTACAATAATAGTACGTCGGAGGAGCCGATGACGAAGCCAACGATGATAGCGCCTTGGTTTGAATTGGAATAACACAGAGAACTATTACATAAAGGAGAGAATATACGGCTGTCTTTCTGGATGCGTGGTTTTGCCTGAGGCACAAATAACTTCCTGAAGCTGATACTGCGTGGTTTTTGCCTGGAGTGCAGCGTCCGTATTGACTCAGGAAACCTCCGGTAAAGATATAAAGTTGACTTTTTATTTTCTTGCCGTTAATATAACCATATGTTTGAGGAAACGATAAAAAAGTACGGTCTCGCCATACTTATGCTGGCATTGATATTTTCACTGTTTTTTGCCGACGGCGGTGTTTTGGGATATATTAAAACAAAGATGGATGTAAAAAAGGTAAATACCGAAATCCAAAAATTAGAAAAAGAGAATATTGTCCTTATGCGTGAATTGGAAAGACTTCAAAAGGACGACAAATACCTCGAAGACGTGGTAAGAACAAAATACGGTCTTTTGCGGGAAGGCGAAAGACTTTACATGGTTGAGAAAGAGAAATAATTATGAGATACGAAGGATCAATTTACAGACCGCCCAGCGAGGCAGACAGCCTTATCCTGCAGGTAGCCATAGGGTGCTCTCACAATAAATGTACATTTTGCGGTTCTTTCAAAGACAAAAAATTCAGGGTAAGAAGCTTTGATGAGATCAGGGAAGATGTGGAAGAAGCCAAGACGTATGCAAGATACATTAAAAAAGTCTTTATCGCGGACGGAGATGCCCTGATAATACCCCAGAAAATGCTTGTTCCTATAGTGGAGCTTATAAAAAATTCCTTTCCCAAACTTGAAAGAATAGGCGTTTACGGTAACACAAAATCTATTTTAAAAAAATCTGTGGAAGAACTGAAGACTCTGAAAGAACTCGGGATCGGGATTATCTATCTCGGGGTGGAATCAGGGGATCAGGTCACGCTTGATAAAGTAAATAAAGGGACTGTTCTCGACAAAACCGCTGAGGCGGCAAAAAGGGTAAAGGACGCGGGTATTATATTGTCGGTGACTGTACTGCTCGGCCTCGGCGGGGTTGAACGCAGCAGAATACATGCTGAAGAGACGGGGAAATTCTTAAGCCGGATTGACCCTGATTATGCAGGCGCCCTGAGCGTTATTGTAGTGCCCGGCACTGTCCTGGCAAAAGAGGTGCGGGAAGGCACATTCAAAGTCCCTGATCCTTATCAATTGCTTGAAGAACTGGCTATTATGATTGAGAATATTAACGCAACACATCTGTTTTTTGCCTCTAACCATGCCTCAAATTATCTCCCTGTTAAGGCGTGGCTTCCTGAAGATAAAGAAAAGACTTTAAATGCAATCAGGCATGTCCTGAAGCAGAAAGACCCCTCCATGCTGAGGCCTGAATACATGAGGGCCCTCTAAATGAATCACCCTAAAAAATTGGAAAAGATTAAGGATTTTGAAACTGTTGATATGTCTGTCCGCGTAAGGTATGCGGATACGGACAGAATGGGAGTTGTCTATCATGGAACATACTCCGAATATTTTGAGGTCGGAAGAAGCGAGTATATCAGAAAAAAGGGGTTTACATACAAAGATTTTGAAGAAATGGGCTATCAACTTGTAGTCGTGGAACTGGAGGTGAAATACCATGGTTCCGCTACCTACGACGACCTCCTTACTGTTAAAACCGGCATATCCGAGCTAAAATCCAGAGGGCTTACATTCCATTACCAGATACACAAGAACGGCAGCATGATAGTGGAAGGAAAGACAAAGCACATCTGTTTAAACGCAGACAGAAGGCCTGCATTAATCCCCTCGCCTCTTGTTGAAATCCTGAAGGATGTCAAACCCCAATAATATTCTGGTGATACGATTAAGCTCCTTAGGCGATGTGCTTATGAGCATACCCGCTGTTACGGCTATCAGAAATACCTACGGCGATGCACGTATCATCTGGCTTGTTGAAGGTTCTGTGAGCCGGTTTCTCTCATATCAGGGTTTTATTGACGGCGTGATTGAGTTTCCAAGACATAGTATTGTAAGGGCCATCAAAAAAAGCGATCCTATAAGGGCAATAAAAGAGATAAATGCTTTTTTAAAGAGACTGAGGCAGTTGGATTATGATATTATTGCTGATTTTCACGGAATAATTAAGAGCGCAATATTCTCAAAGATTGCCCGTGGAACAAGAAGGATCGGTTTTGGAAAAATATATGCAAAGGAAAAGAGCCATCTTTTTTACAACGAAACAGTCAATGCCGGTCATAACAGGATTCATAAGGTGGAAAGAAATATGCTGATCGCGCGCCACCTTGGAGCAGTAGGGGAAGTCCCGGAGGTGAAACTTGTTGTCCCTTCTGAAATGGAAAAATATATAGACAGTTTTTTCTCAGAGGCAGGCATTTCGGGTCCGGTTTTTGCGGTAAATCCTTTTTCCAGCAGCGGGAGTGTATACAAGAGATGGAATATCAATTATTACGGGGAATTAATTAAAAAGATAAATAATGAGATAGGCGGCCATGTTTTAATATTATGGGGGCCCGGCGAAAAAAAAGAAGCGGAATATTTAAGGCAGATTTCCGGCAATGGAGCTTTACTGTCCTGTCCGACAGATGTGCCGCAGCTTTTTGCCCTTATGAAGAAGGTTGATATGTATATCGGCGGCGATACGGGAGTTATGCACCTTGCAGTATTTGCGGGCACGCCTGTTGTTGCAATATTCGGCCCTACGGATGTCGGCATTAACGCTCCCTATGGCCTTAATAATATAATAGTAAGAAAGGAGCTGCCCTGCAGCCCCTGCAAAAACAAAAAATGCCGGGACAGGAAGTGTGTTGAGGGTATTACAGTAGATGAGGTTTTTGAGGCAGTGGTGAAGATGCGCGGGAAAAGCGCCGGCAATAACTGATTGCCGGTAATTAAAAAGAGGAATCTATGAAGGTACTGTTTATATATCCCAACCTCTATGCACAGATAGGATTCAGTTACGGGATATCCTATATATCCGGTCTTTTAAAGGCAAAGGGCATAGAGACCCATCTTTTAAATGTTAATGAAAAGCTCGGTTATCCTCTGGATTTTGAAAGGATAAAGAAGGATGTTCTTTCTATCAGGCCGGATTTCATAGGTTTTTCTGTCCTCACCAACCAGTATAAATATGCCGTTGAGATTGCGCGAAGTATAAAGGGGTGCTATGATGCTCCCATAGTTTTCGGAGGGATTCACCCGACCATGGACCCGCACAACACAATTGCCGAAGAGCCTGTAGATTATATATGCATGGGCGAAGGCGAAGAGGCATTTCTCGAACTTATTCAAAGAGGTGATCCAAAGGGCATAAAGAATATCGGTTATAAGGATAGGGACAATATAATCCTTGAGCCCCTGCGTCCCTTTACGGATATTGCAAAGCTGCCATTCAAGGACTATGAAATCTTTGATTTTCAACAGATGATAGATGCAAAAGACGGATGGGTGGGACTCCTTGCTTCGAGAGGATGCCCGTTCCGCTGCACCTACTGTCTGAATCATAAGATTATGAAACTGTATAAAGACAATGGCCACCTGCCTAAGGAATATCTGAGAAAACATTGTGTTGATGATGTAATAGGTGAGATTAAATACCTCCTCTCCCATTATAAGCGGATAAAAATGTTTATTTTCGATGACGATGTATTTACCTTTGACAAGGCATGGCTCAAGGAGTTTTCTGAAAAATACAGGGCAATAACCGACATAGGTTTTGTCTGCAATGCTCATGCGCGTATTTTTGACGAAGATATGGCGCGCTACCTTAAAGAGGCAGGATGCAAAATAGTCAAATTCGGATTAGAAAGCGGCAGCGACAGGATACGAAGAAACGTACTGAACAGGTATATGACAAATAAGGATATTGAACGGGCATTCAATGTTTCACATAAATTTGGACTTCATACATCCGCATTTGTTATGATAGGGTTGCCGCATGAAGAAAAGGCGGATATGGTGGAAACGATGGACCTTCTCGCAAGGATACAGCCGGGAAGGATCCGCTGGTCTTTATTCTTTCCTTTTATCGGCACAAAGGCCTATGATATAGCAAAAAAAGCCGGGCAGATAGATTTTGACAAAATGGGTCTTCTTGATAATTTTACCGATGAGACATGTATGATGCTTGGGGAAGAGGCAGACCTTTTTGTGAAAAAATTAAAGACCATGTTCTGTCTGTTTCTAAACGGTTACGCGGACATGGACGGACAGCAGAAATATGCAGGGCTTGTAAGAGAGGTTGAAGCGGCGACAACTGAAGACTGGCATAAGAACAAAGAGCTTTTCGTGGAACGGTTGAAGATGCTGGATAAAGAGATGGAAGAAAATAAAAAGTGTTTTTACACAATAAAGTACAATGCTTTTATGGGAGTGAGAAGTGACTGGGAAGACGATAGTATATCTGCCTAACTGGCTGGGTGATATGGTCATGGCGATTCCTTTTCTTAATTCTTTGAGGACTTCCCTTGATGGCGAGCTGTGGGGAATAGGGAAAGCAAGCGCCATACATATTTACAATGGTCTTGACATCTTTGACAGATTTATACCTTTAGACAGCAAAGGGCCTATCCGGTTGCTCGATATGGCAACTCTTGTAAAAGAGGCAGGTTTTGAAAGAGGCATTGCATTACCCCATTCCTTCCGCGCCGCCTTCATATTATATTTGGCCCACATCAACGAAAGAATAGGATACCCCAGAAACAAAAGGGGTTTTATGCTCACGCAACATGTGCCGGAAGGCAGTATTCTTGAGCCCACAGTGGAACACTACCTTAAGATCATAGATACCTTGGGCGGTAATAGACTGCCCGATACCCCGGCTCTTTGTGTTACGGAAGCTGAGGAATATAAGTTTGACCAGAATAATATGGATGTTAACAGACCCTACGTGGTGTTTATTATCGGTGCTCAGTACGGTCCTTCAAAATGTTGGCCTCCTGGCCATTTTTCGGAACTTTCCGATATAATTGCAGAGACTTACGGCATGAAGACTTATGTGTTGCCGGGCAAAGGCGAGGAAGAACTTGCCCGTGAGATCTACAATGGAACTGACAGAAAAGAGTTTATAGAAATTAAATCTATGGATATAATGGAGCTGAAGGTCTGTCTTTCAAAAGCATCGGCAGTTGTGAGCAATGACACAGGCCCGCGACATATTTCAACGGCGCTTTGCGTGCCTACTGTTGTGCTTTTGGGCCCCATGGATGAAAGATATACCCAGTATCCGAATAATTACACACATCAAATCAGCAAAGATATACCGTGCAGGCCCTGTAATAAGAAAAAATGTGATAAAGACCACGAATGCCTGAAGGATATAAGTCCGAAAGAGGTTTTTTTAAAGCTGGAAGAAATCATTGAAAGCGAGCGGGAAAAAGAGGAAACAAAAGCCGGAAGGGAAAACGGGTGAAGGTAAAAAGAGAGAAGAATAATGAAGAAGGGGAAAGGCGGGAATTAAACATAGAGAAAATCATCAACAGATTTAAAGGTAAGAAGATATGCGTTATCGGTGATATTATTGCCGATATTTATATTTTCGGAAAACCATACAGGCTTTCAAGGGAAGCCCCGGTTGTTGTTATAAAACATGAAGAGGAAAGGATATGCCCCGGTAGCGCCGGAAATACGATAAATAACCTCCTGTCTCTTGGAGCTCAGGTATTCCCCGTTGGTTTTATCGGCGAGGATAATGCAGGGGATATGCTGATGGAGTATTTTTCCAGTTGCAAAACCATATCAATGGACGGGCTTGTAAGGTACAAAGGAGAAACAGTTACAAAGACAAGGATACTGGCAGGTGATACTCATACATCAAAACAACAGGTGATACGGATAGACAAGGACAGTAATAAACCTTTTCCGGAAAAGGCAAGAGCGGTTTTTACGAAAAAACTGGCAGAGATCGCCCCGCTGATGGATGCTTTTATCCTTTCCGACTATGGACATGGCACAGTTGATGCCGTGACTATTGAAATCATGCAGGACATAGCAAAAGACAGGATGGTTGTCGGTGATTCACGCTATAATCTCAATGCCTTTAAGGGGCTCACGATTATTACGCCGAACGAGTCGGAAGCTTACACACTCAGCTCTATGGATGAAGAAGAGGATATTGGAGCAATAGGCAGAAAGATTATGGATTTTATGGATATAACCGCATTGCTCATTACAAGGGGAAATAAAGGCATGAGCCTTTTTCTGAATGACGGAAGGGTTCATCATATACCTATCTCAGGGACTGATGCTGTAACCGATGTGACAGGCGCCGGCGATACCGTATGCGCGGCATTGACGCTTTCACTTGCAGGGGGCGCTGATTTCTATACAGCCTCACGGATTGCCAACTATGCCGCCGGTATTGTTGTGATGAAGAGAGGCACTGCAACAGTGAATGTGCAGGAGTTGAAGGCAGTGTTGAATGCTTAGAGGATTGAAGCGGAGAGCGTTTTGATTTGCCTTATCCGCCTTAAGCTTTATACTAAAAACTGAGAAACGGGAACTATGGGACAGATAATAAAAGAACTTACTCAATTAAAAGACATTCTCGAAGCTGAGAAGAAAAAAGGGAAAAAGATCGTCTTCGGCAATGGCTGTTTTGATTTACTTCATGTTGGCCATATAAGGTATTTAAAAGGCGCAAGGGAACTTGGCGACATCCTTGTTGTGGCAGTAAACGATGATGTTTCTGTTGCGGGACTGGGAAAGAGGAAGCAGGTCGTAACCCCGGCAGCGGAGAGGGTCGAGATTATATCATCCTTGGAATGCGTTGATTACGTAATAACGTTCAACGACCCCACTGTGGAGAATCTGCTGCTTGCATTAAAACCTCATATACACGCAAAGGGGACGGATTATACTGAAAATAATGTCCCGGAAAGAAATATTGTTCTGTCTTATGGGGGAAGAGTTGCTATTGTGGGCGACCCCAAAGACCATTCCACACGTGATATAATCGCATCAATCAAACAGTCCTGATCAGGCTGTAAATAATATCGGTAATTGCATTAAGGAGACCGGGATGGCGGCCAATCGATTTAAAGAAACCCTGCTGCGGCACGACCAATTCATATACACAGTTGAACTGGTCCCCGGAAGAGGAGCATATGGAAAGATTCAGGAAGATATCCTTGAGCTTGCCCATAAGGCTGCCCGCGGAGGGCTTGTCCACGCCCTCTCTGTCACGGATAATCCCGGCGGGAACCCCACCCTTGCCCCTGATGTAATCGGAGCCGAGATCAGCAGGATGGGCATTGACCCCATCATTCACTTTACATGCAAGGACAAAAACAGGAATAAGATTGAATCAATTCTTTACGCATTTGACCGCATAGGTATTCATAATGTGCTTGCCATGACCGGGGATTTCCCTGTAGGCGGATTTGAAGGCAAAGCAAAACCGGTATTCGACCTCGATTCGGTCCAACTTCTACACCTTATGAGCATGATGAACCAGGGGTTGGAATTCAGCGGCAGGACTCCGGGCAAAAACACCGTACTTGCCCCGACAAATACATTCAAGGGTTGTGCGGTTTCGCCCTTTAAGCAACTCGAATCCGAGACCATGGTCCAATATTTCAAGTTATGGAAGAAAGCCCGCGCCGGAGCGGATTTTATTGTAACACAGGTGGGTTTCGACGCCCGCAAATTTGATGAGCTTCTCCGTTACATGCGTTACAGCGACATCAGGATCCCTGTCCTTGGGAACGTATACATCCTCAATCTCCCTGTAGCAAGGGTGATGAACCAGAAGAACGTTCCCGGATGCGTGGTAACGGATGACTTTTATCGTACATGTGAAGAAGAATCCCGTTACCCGGACAAGGGGAAAGCCGCACGGCTTGAAAGAGCGGCAAAACAGATCGCGCTTCTCCGGGGAATAGGCTATAACGGAGTCCACATCGGCGGACCGAACCTGAAGTATGAAGACGTTGAATGGGTAATAGGCAGGTCAAACGAACTATCCGGCAACTGGACATCATTTATTCGCCAATTCGATTATTCGCAGCCCGGAGGATTCTACCTGTTCAAGAAAGATCCTGAGACAGGACTGAACAGCGATGTTTTTTCCAATGAAACAAGCCGTCCGTATAAAAGTCCGGGACATGCTGTAATGCGCCTTTTTCACAGTGCGGTATTTGCTCAGGGCACCCCTTTTTACAAGGCGGCCTGCTCGTTTTTTAAGGCCCTTGACGCCTCGGCCCTGGAAAAACCTTTTACTGAAATGGAACACGTAATAAAGTTTATCAGTTCCCGTTGCCGCCGCTGCGGAGACTGCACGCTCGATGAGATGGCTTTTCTCTGCCCGCAATCACAATGTGCCAAGTTCCTTTTTAACGGTCCATGCGGGGGATCAGTGGAGGGGTGGTGCGAGGTCTTTCCAGGCAAACGGCGATGCATCTTCGTCCGCGCCTATGACCGTCTCAAGTCTTACAACGAAGAAGCATCCATGAAAGGAGATTATATCTGCCCCCGCAATTGGGAACTGGACCAGACATCTTCCTGGACCAATTATTTTCTTGGCCGGGATCACAGGAAATTGACCTGTGATAAATAAATAATCCTGCTCTGTACATGTTTGATTTAAGGACATTTTTAGTGTAGATTAACAAAATTATTTATGAAGATAGGTATTATATTTATAAGGATAATCGTTACAACAGCATGAACCGGAAACCAGAAACCAGAAACTCAACATTGCCCTTATCCATATATATGATAACCCTTAACAACGGCCATACTATTGAGAAGGCTCTCCAGAGCGTTGCAGGCTGGGCGGAAGAGGTGATTGTCGTCGATTCGCACAGTACGGATGGAGCGCCGGAGATTATTGAAAAATATACCGAAAGGCTGTACCAGTACGACACTAACAGTCAGAGAGATAAATACCAGTATGCCCAGGATCAGTGCAGGAATCAGTGGGTGCTTTTTATAGATGCCGATGAGTGGCTTACACCGGATATTAAGGAGGAGATAGCCCGAATTCTTTCAACTGAAACAGTCTATAATGGCTTTATTGTGAACAGAAGGAATGTTTACCTCGGCAGGGAGATAAAATACGGCGGATGGTATCCGGATCATGAGATACGTTTATATAAAAAAGCAAAGGGCAAATGGGAAGGCGGCATCCATGCAAAAATCCACGTTGACGGTAAAACAGGCACACTGAAAAATTACTACATGCACACCCCCTATGCGGATACAGCTCACCAGATAAGGACAATAGACAGATATTCCGAAGCCTATGCCGATGATCTCCATACATCAGGACGCCGTTTTCACCTTATTAATATGCTTGTGCGCCCAATATACCGTTTTTTCAGGGATTATATCTTTAAAAGGGGGTTTCTTGACGGTATACCCGGGCTTATCATTATCGCGTCAACAATGTATTATGTGTTCATGAAGCAGGCAAAGCTGTGGGAGATGGAAAGGAAAGGAAAAAAGTGACTATACGTCAGGAGAAAAGCATGTATGATACATTTAAAGGCAAGGAAGTCCTTGTAACAGGCGGATTAGGTTTTATCGGAAGCAATCTGTCCATAGAACTTGTTAAAGCCGGGGCTCATGTCACCATTGTAGACAATATGCTGCCCAGGCAGGGGGGCAATCTCTTCAACATCAAGGAGATTGAAGACAGGGTAAAGGTCAATTTTTCAGATGTGAGAAACGAACTTTCGATGAACCACCTTGTAAAAGGAAAGGATTATATATTCCATCTGGCAGGACAGGTAAATCATGTGGACAGTATGCGCAACCCCCTTCAGGACCTCGATATAAACTGCCGCGGGACGCTCGTGCTCCTTGAAGCATTGCGGCACCACAACCGCTCTGCCGGAGTGATTTTTGCCGGGACAAGGGGGGAGTACGGGTCAAGCGTAAAGCTCCCTGTAGATGAAGACCATCCTACAAATCCAATGGGAATTTATGCAGTCACCAACTTAACAGCAGAAAAGATGGTGCTGGTCTATGACGATATATTCGGGATAAAGGGGGCATGCTTAAGGATAACAAACACATTCGGACCACGGCACCAGATGTCACACGATGAATACGGCGTATTCAACTGGTTTATAAGAAAAGCAATGGATGACGATGAAATTCCTGTATTCGGAGACGGCAGGATACTTCGCGACTTCCTGTATGTGGAAGACCTTGTGGATTGCCTGCTCAGTACGGCAATCACTGATGCGGCATACGGAAAGGTCTTCAATATTGGTACAGGCGTGCCGGTGAGCTTTATTGATCTTGCAAAAAAGATTGTAGAGGTAACAGGCACAGGAAAGGCGATATTTACGGAATTCACCCGGGAAAGAAAAGAAGTTGAGCCCGGCGATTATTATGCCGACATTTCTTTGATTAAAAAGACTGTAGGGTGGCAGCCGCGCACTACGCTGGAAGAGGGCATTAGAAGAACAATGGCATTTTACAGGAAATATGGAAAGGAGTACTGGTAATGATTGTAAAGATATTTAACCTTGAAAGGGATCACGAAGAAATAAAGGGAGAAATTGTCGGACGTTTTGAAGACGTGCTCTCAAATGGCGAATATATATTGGGGAAAGAAGTAAAGGCATTTGAAGAGGCCTTTGCCGCGTATATCGGTGTTAAATACGCCATAGGGGTAAACAGCGGAACAGATGCATTGAAAATAGGCGGTCTGTCTACAGGGCTTCAAAGAGGAGACAAGATCATCACAACGCCGAATACATATATCTCGACTGCGATGGGTCTTTCCATACACGGAATTGAACCTCTTTTCTGCGACATAGAACTTGATACATACAATATGGATCCCCAACAACTTGAGGATTTATTAAAGAAAGAGAAGGGCGTCAAGCTCTGCATCCCCGTCCATCTCTATGGACAACCTTGCCGGATGGATGAAATCCGGGATATATGCATAAGATACGGGGTCGGGGTTCTTGAAGACGCTTGTCAGGCCCATGGCTCCAGATATAAAGGTGATATGGTGGGCACATTGGGCGATGTTGCTGCATTCAGTTTCTATCCTACAAAAAATCTCGGCTGTTACGGCGACGGCGGCATTATCGCCACGGATTCGGAAAAAATATATAATAAGGCAATAATGTTGAGAGCCTACGGACAGGAGGCAAAGCATGTTCACGCCATAGAGGGTTTTAATTCAAGACTTGATGAGGTGCAGGCGGCAATATTGCGGCTTAAGCTCGATCTGCTTGACCGGTGGAATACAAAAAGGAGGCACTTTGCATGGTTATACAAAAGAGACCTTGTCGACACACCGCTTGTGCTCCCCGATGAAGCTCCCTGGGCACACCATGTTTATCATCTTTTTGTGGTCCGGGCAGAAAAGAGAGATGAATTAATGGAATATTTGAAAGAAAAAGGCATCTCCACTCTCATACACTACCCCACGCCTATACACCTCCAACAGGTATACGAACACCTGGGACATAAAAAAGGCGCGTTCCCGAACTCGGAAACGGCAGCGGAAGAGATTATCTCTTTACCTATGTATCCATCCCTGAAAGAGGACGAGGTTCTGTATGTATCGAAATGTATCCGGGAATACTATGGGATGTGACGGAGCAGCAATATGAAAATTCTTCAATTATTCAGTGACTGGAAGTGGACCGGTCCGGCAGAGCCCACAGTATCACTATGTGAAGCGCTGACAGGTGAGGGAGTGGATGTAACTCTGGCATTCAGGCAAGCGCCGTCGGATTTCAATGAAAGAACCGTTGGAAAGCAGGCAAAGGAAAGAGGCCTGAAAACCTTTGACGGATTCAGGATGAACAGATATTTTTCTCCCGAAGACTGGCTTTATGATGTGAAAGCGATAAGGTCATATGTTGCCGAAAACAGGGTTGACATAATCCATACCAACCTTTCCCATGATTATTTTACGGCAATTTTTTCACTTCTGTTTTCAAATAATGGCCCTCTGATTATCCGGTCAGATCATAAAAGGGACGGAATGCCTGTCAACAGGTTCATGTCGTGGGCAATCGGGCGTACTGACGGTCTTGTAAGCTATAGCAACATCATTATGAAGCAGGATATAGAAGCGTTCGGATTTCCACAGGAAAGAACCTGCGTAATTCCTCCCGGCGTCAGACCGTACAGCGGTCCTGTCAGGGATATGCGGGATGAATTCGGCATAAAAAGGGATGAAATGGTTATCGGTATTATCGGCAGGCTGAAACCCGACAGAGGGTATGACGTCGCGCTCAAGGCATTTAGTCTCCTGAGAAACAGGATGGATAAAATAAAGCTTCTCATCATGGGTCGAAGCTCCCAGATAGAGCAGAGCATTAAACAGCCCATTGTTAAACTGGGTCTTGAAAATGATGTAATACTCGCCGGTTACCAGATAGAAGATTATTTCTCGGTCATTTCAATCTTCGACCTCTTTGTCATGATGAGAGCAGGCAGCGACGGCACGGCACGGGCGCTCCGGGAAGTAATGGCTATGGGGAAACCTGCCATAGTATCTGATATGGGGATGCTGCCCGAACTCGTAGAGGACGGGGAAAACGGCTATGTTGTAAAGCTCGATGAGCATGAGCTTGCCGCAAGAATGGAAGCGGTTCTCTCAGACGAAGAGAAAAGGAATGCCTTTGGCATAAAGGCCAAACAGACTGCCATAGAGAAATGGAACTTTGCTTCTCAGGCTCAGGAAATGAAGGCTTTTTACGAAAAACTTCTTAAAATTAAAAAGAAATAATAATCCAGGGTTCGGAGATTCAATCTGATGATTCCTCACAGCTCTGCTGCGGGGTAACCATATTCCCTCGCCCCTTGCGGGAGAGGGCAGGGTGAGGGGGCATAATTATGTGGCCTCACCCCTCTGATACCCCGTAGCTTAAGCTGCGGGGAGGTTCAATAAACCTTCGTTAACCCAAATATAATACATTTAGTATATAGTTTATATATTATGGTATGTTTGCAGACGTCTAATAACTGCTTTATTTCGCAACACCTGACGCAGTGCCGGAGAAGGTCTTAGCCCCTGTATCGATTGTACCCGCTCCGGCGCCCCTGAAGGTTGTGGAAATACTGTTAATGGTACCGCTTCCGCTTGTTATTGTGGCAAGCCATTTCTTGTTTGTAGTATCAAACGTTTTTACCATAAAGGTTGCACCTACTCCATTGCCACTGCTCAGGCTTGCAGTAGTTCCAACCGTTGGGGCTTCACTGTAAGAGGTGCTCCAGCTTCCTCCTGCATCCTTTGTTGCCCATATTTTTGCAGCTCCGCCTGAGGTTGTTGAAAAGAATTTTACATTGTTCATTGTAATAGACATTGTACTCCCGGACCCATATGAGCCTGAACCTGTTAAATTGAAATTTCCCACCTCAACAGGAGGTATGCCCAATTGTGTAAGCTTTGCCCTTCCGGCTTCTGTTGCAGCCATTTCAAGGAATTTGTTTGTCTCGATCCACGGGCCTACGCTTATGGCCTGGAATGTTGCAGCGTTTGAGTCATATGAACCGACGGTATTGCCGACACTTATCCATGTCTTTGGTGTTGATGTGATGTCGGCGCCGTAACCGACTGCCGAACCGGTGATCTTGCCGTCCGACCACTTTGATCCTGTAATCTCCGTACCGATAATGCTTGTATAAATTAAATGTTCGCTATCATAAGCTGCAAAATCCATTGTAATATTCCATGTATCGGAGATTGTCCCGCTATATTTGCTGCCGATATAGGACTTCCATATACCCCAGTCCTGGTCTTTGATGCCTGCAATGAATACGCTGCCGCCATCACGCAGAGAGGCTGTGCCAATGCTTATTGTGCCGCCCCCGGTAAGACTTCCGGAAAAGTCGATAATGTAACTGGCGTAGACAAGGTATTCTGTCTGTACATCGTGGGTACTATCAGGGGCACCCGGTTGGAAGGCTTCAGCATTAAAACCTATCCCTGAAGCCATCTCAACAATCTGATTAATGGAACCGCTCATCTTGAGCATTCCAATGTCCGGGTATACATTCCCGGTAAGGCTGCCCTTTACGAAACCGCCTTTGTTTGACGCATCAACATAGTAGCCTATAATCCTGGCGTCAGTGGTGTTGTCTGAGGCCAGAGCGCCTGCATGATAGGCCTTGAACCCGCCTGTCTGGTCGAATGTGGTATATTTTCCTGACGTGTTGTTATACGTTATGATCATATCGCTGGAACACGAACCCCAGATGCTGCTTATCTGGCCTCCTGAGACAGTTGTGTACTTGCCTATCAAGGTGATGCTTGCCGGGTTGCTCTCGGTGGCTGACCATATGGACGAAGTTCCTCCCATGTAGGCGGCGCCCAATGTGTTTCCTGTGCTTGTTGAACTGCCGTTGAAATATGATAGAGAGTCACTGAAGTCATTGAAGACTTTCAGGGAATTTTCCGTATATCCGCTGCCGGTAGTGCTCAGACTGAAGGTACTTGTGTCGTGAGAACCTGTGACGGTGCCTGTGCCCGTACCCAGGGTTGTTTTTGTGATGACCTGGAAGCTCGACGTGCCGCTCATAGAGTTGCCTGAGTATGAACCCGATGCGGTATTGAACCAATAGCCGTCCAAACTGCCGGAACTGCTCTTGCTCTGGCCGCCTGCATCCGTCTGCCAGGTTGATGATGTGCCCGAAGAACAGTACGAACCGCCGCTTGTTGATATTGTAAAACTGCCCCAGTTTTTATCTATAACGCCCGCTATGTCGCCGGTTGTGGTGCCGCCGCTCAGTGTGCTGCCAGTTCCGTATAAGTTCCCATCCAGGGTATGCCGCTTCAGCTCAAAGGATAATGTACTGACAGAGGATTCGTTGCCGGCTGAATCTGTTGCTTTTACATTCAGTGCATGACTTCCTTCGGCAAGGCCATATAGAACAAGACTTGCCCCTGTTGTTGTCCATGCACCACTGTCGATACTGTAAGAGTAAGTGGCTGTTTTGCTGCTGGTGATGTTTACAGTAACATTTGTATTGCCCGTATTTGTAACAGGAGATGCCGAAGGCGACAGTGCTATTGTAGGGATGATGGTATCTATCTGCCAGGTATAGGTGGTCGCAGAAGATACGTTCCCTAATGAATCCGTTGCCTTGACCTCAATCTGGTGGCTGCCGTCGGCCAGTCCGGAGAGGCTCAGGGATGATCCTGCTGTTATCCATGCACCGCCGTCAATCCGGTATTGAAGTGTGGAAGTTTTGCTTGTCGAGAAGGAAAAAGAAGCAATTGTTTGATTGGTGATCGCATTAGGTTTTGAGACAAAGGTTATAACCGGCGCCACGGTATCGATTGTCCATGAATGTGAATAGATAGTAGATACGTTCCCTAATGTGTCTGTTGCCCTAACCTCAATCTGGTGGCTGCCGTCGGCCAATCCGGAGAGGCTCAATGATGATCCCGTTGTTATCCATATGCCGCTGTCAAGCCTATACTGGATGATGGAAGGTTCGTCTGTTGAGAAGGAAAAGGAAGCAATTGTCTGATTGGTTGCTGCATCGGGTTTTGAGACAATAGTTACAACCGGTGCTGTAGTGTCTGCAATTGTAGGAGGCGGAGGCGGTATTGTTATTTGAAAGATCGATTGAATGAACCGAAGTACCGTTTCCATGAGTGATGCTGTCCCGGCATTCGCAGCCGATGCGGCAAAGATGACGTCTCCGCCGCCTGTAATCGTCCCCGTGCCTGATGTTCCTCCACCGTTAGTCCCACCTGATGTTCCCGTTGTCGGCGTAACCGCCCTTATCTGGACACTGATTTCATTCTCTGTCGCCTGTCTTGCAGGGGTCGGGGAAGATGTGACTGTTAAAACGAAAGAGATGGTTCCTTTAGTTAAAGTAATCGTCGCCTTGTTAGGATCGCTTGGATTATACTGGTATCCTATGCCGCTGACAAGCAGGGCGCTTGTAATTCCCTGCATGAAGGAAACAACCATGGAAGACCCGCGTATACCTGCCACTGCATTGCGTGTGTGAACTTCGAACTTGTTGCTTTCCGCAAAGGCGGCGACCTTTTTCACGAACTCTTCGCTGGACGTGACCTGTACGCGGCCTCTATGTAGTTTTATAATATTGCTGGTTTTGTTTCCCTCCACCATATATTCTTTGATTTCCACCCTGCTTTTCGGCGCAATTTTGACGGTATTATTGTTGAAGAATATAATCTCGGCCTTGCCGTCGCTTTTTGCCCTGTAAATATCTCCTACATTCACCGGATCTCCTTGCTTGACCGGCGTTGCTGTGTTTGCTCCTTGTTTCAGGACATCCACCCTTCCCTCGACTAAAACAACCTTGCCCGCAAGGGCTGCAATAGCAGGATTTACCATAGCAATAAGGACTATTGTTGCAATTATGAATATAAAAAAACTTCTGATATTCCCTCCTGGAAACCAATAAAATCGACAATGATTTTACAAATATATTACTGTAATGTAAAGCTTTGTCAAGCAGCAAATCTAATAATTATAAATATTAACGTTCCAGTATGCCCTTACATTTTACAGTAGATATACCTCGATAATAAATGAAGAAACAATTTGACAAATCACCACACTACAAGACTAAATTATAGCAAATTAATGCTAAAAATACTCACTCTATTAATGGTCCTTCTTATGCTCAACGGGCCTGCCTGGCTATTCCCCGTATTCATCAAGATACCGTTCAATATATTCCGTTACCCTTTTGTTTGGTTGATATACGCCTAAGTGACCTTCACAAAGCACATCCGCTTTAAGAACAATGAGCTTTTCCATGGATTTCTGCCAGTGAGACATGTTTGCCCCGAATTCCGCAAGGAAGGGGCCGTGAATATCCTGACCGAAAAGCACCCTCTTGCCTCCCCTGTCAAGATAAATTGAGATAGACCCCGGCGAATGTCCCGGCGTGTGTAGGCATATTATCTCCTGTTCTCCGAAAAATAGGCGCTCCTCTTCAGAGTTGATTTTCACATCAATGGGCAGAGGAGCAAGGCTGACCCCGTACCAGTTGGCGCCTGTCATCACATTGTCCCCCCTCTCCAGAACATCGGCATCAAGGGCATGTGCAATTATACGGGAGCCGAATTTCTTCCGCAATTCGTGTGCTCCGCCCACATGATCAATATGACAATGCGTGAGGATTATTGTTGAAAGCCTGGCAGGATCAAAACCCAGTTCTTCAATATTCCGTATAATCATGTCAACACTTGAACCAGCCCCGGTGTCTATAAGTACAAGCTCTCCCAGGTTCAAAAGATAGACCGAGCAATCCCGCGAATCCGTCATGTCCGAATCTGCAACAAGGTATATATCCTTTATGATTTCTATCGGCTTCATTTTTCCCCTTTAATTATCGTGTTTTTTGGTCGATGCTTGCATATTTTAATATTTCACGGGCACTATATGCGTTCTTTTCATTGGCAGGCACCCCCCCTCTAAATATTTTAATTGTTGCTTTAGCCACGGGGTATCTGTTTTTTACAACATATCCCTGTTGAAAAATCATAGTGGTTCTCCTGTCTTTTCCGGAACCGGTTGTTTCTGTATTATAATGTCCGGGAACGACTATATCCTCTTCTTTGATGCCGGTAGCATGGTCAGTCATGATAAAGTAGTCGTAGCCTGTGTTAAGGGTTAATTCGGCGCACCGCCGGAACAGGTATCCCTCGCAAAGGGTTTCGGATGTATTCTCGTTGCACTGGAAGTCAACTTTATATGTGTCCTCAGATATTCTTACATCAACATAGCCGTCGCCAAAGAAGCCGCGCGCCTGATATTCTGTGGAAATGCAGCCCTGCAAGGCTATTAAGACGATAAAAGCAAATAAAGCATAAGCCGATCTTTTATTTTTTATCATATCGAGCACCTCCTTTTATGAAAAGTTTAACACTTTTTTAAGATTGTGAAAAGCGGATATAATTGTTCAAAATCAATATGGACATTTTTCCGGGATTTTTTTATAGTTAAAATAAAAAACCCTTATAAAGGAGTACGTATGAGAAAGTTTAAAGCATTACTGACGTCTGTCTTTTTCATTATGGTGCTTTTTTCGCTTCAGGCCGTATCGTCAGCAGCCGCCTTCAACGCTGAAAGCTATAGAACTTTTGTTAAGGGTGAGATGAAAACATGGAATGTGCCCGGCGCCGCAATCCTGGTCATAGAGGATGGAAAGGTTGTCTTTTCGGAAGGTTTCGGCTACAAGGATATTGAAAAAAAGACCAAAGTAACGCCAAAAACTCTTTTCGGCATCGGTTCATGCAGTAAGGCCTTTGTCTCCCTTCCCATAGGTATGCTTGTTGATGAGAAAAAAATTGATTTTGACAAGCCAATTCGTGAATACTACCCCGCCTTTAAGCTCCACGATGCCTATGCCACGGAATACCTGACAGTACGGGATTTGCTGTCGCACAGAACAGGGCTCCCCAGATATGATACAGCTATTGACCCGAAAGATGCGTCAAGGGATGAAGCAATGAAAAAGCTTAAGTATTTTAAGCTGAATAAAGGGATCAGGGAGCGTTTTCAATATTGTAATTTTCATTATATGGCGGCAGGGGCAATAGTGGATAAAGTTTCAGGGATTGCCTGGGAGGAATTTGTATCAAGCAGAATATTCAAGCCCCTCAATATGAACAGTTCCAGCCTCTCTCCTGAAGATTTAAAAAAATCCCATGATTATGCTTTTCCATACAAAATGAATATGGAAGCATTAAAGAAATTCCCTGAAAATCAGGCAGAGTATGTCGGAGCGCCATTAAAGAAACTTCCTGTTGAGGATATAGGGGTGTACGGACCTGCAGGCTCAATCAATTCCAACCTTGAAGATATGGCAAAGTGGGTAATGCTGCACCTCAATCAGGGTAAAATCGGTGATAAACAATTGGTTTCCAGGGATACTTTGACAGAGCTTTTTACCCCGCAGATATTGACAGGCGGGCCGCTTAAACATGAAGAAGTTCTGCCTGGAAGCTATGGAATGGCATGGGGGATAACACCCTACCGGGGAAATTATCTTGTAAGTCACGACGGCATGATCGAAGGTTTTACCGCGCATGTGGGTTTTATTCCAGGGAAAAATATCGGTCTGGTAATCCTTACCAACAGGGCGGATAACTATGAATTCATCGCCTCCCTGTCTTTTTCCGCATATGACAGAGCACTGGGGTTAAAAGAAATATCCTGGAGCAAGAGGTTTATTGATGAATTCCCGGCTGCGCTGGCAGGCTTGAAGAAAAGCAGGGAAGCTGAAGAAAAAAACAGAAAAAAAGATACGAAACCGTCCCATGCTCTGGCTGATTATGCCGGAAAATATGAGCATCCGGCCTTCGGCGTTGCGACAATAGCATTTGAAAACAGCAACCTCATATTTTCTTTTAGGGATATCAAAGAAACAATCTCGCCTCTCAAGCACTTCCAGTACGACACCTTCAGAACATCGAGCAAAAGCATTATCGGGGGTTTTGATATGAAAGTGAACTTTATGATGAATGAAAACGGCGATATAGACCGGCTTCTATTGCCCCTTGAGCCGACTGTAAAAGATATCGTGTTTAAGAAGATTAAATAGTTTCCATCCGGAAACTCCGGATGGAAACTATTGGTTCCCGAACCGGAAAGGAGGGATTTTTTGTTCAGGCAAGAAAATCAAGGGTTTGCGCGGAGGCGTACAACATGTACGCCGCACAAGAAAAGCCGTAGATTGACGACGCCGGGACAGAAAAGTACCCTTTCCGGACGGGAACTAAATAAAATAGGTATGTTGGGGGGATTATGATCGACAACACATCCTTTACTGTCCGAGACATGCCGAAGGAAGAAAGGCCCAGAGAAAGGCTTCTTCGGCTCGGCCCGGAAGCGCTCTCCTCGCCGGAACTTTTGGCGCTGATTATCGGTCGGGGAGTTTCAAAGAGATCCGTCATGACCATTGCTCAGGAATTATATGCAAAATTCCGCAGCGTAAGGGCCATAAGTGAAGCAACCATTGAAGAACTTTCAGAGATTAAAGGTATCGGCGCGGCAAAGGCAATACAACTCAAGGCATCTTTCGAGCTTGCAAAAAGACAGGAACTGGAAACAGAGAACGGATTTGAGGGTATGGATGTCAAAAATCCTCAGAGCGTTGTTAAGGCTATCCGCGCAAGCATCAAGGATATGAAAAAAGAGCATTTTATGCTCATGATACTTAACACGAGGAATAAGATTATTCGCATTGAAAACATCTCTATAGGCACCCTCAACGCCAGCCTGGTCCATCCGAGAGAAGTTTTCAATAAAGCGATTGCCCATACCGCGTCATCAGTGGTTATCGCCCACAACCACCCCTCCGGCGACCCGGAACCCTCTGAAGAGGACCTGAAAATCACCCGCCGTCTTATAGACGCAGGCAGAATACTCGGCATTGAAGTCCTTGACCACATTATCATAGGAAAAAATTCCACAAAAAGCGCGATTACCGGGGAAAACAAACCCGAAAAAGAAAGCTATTGCAGTTTCAAGGAAAAAGGGCTCATATAGGAGCTGCTTGAAGACCGTAGGACGTCCACTGCGCTGGGAGGTCCGCTCACTTATGTTCGCTGGGACGTTAGCTTTGCTTGGACGTAACTGCCTTTACGTCCCACGTCCTAAGGAGTCGGGTACCCACGAAGTGGGTGTTGACTGAACGTCCCACGTCCTACGGATTAAAAGGGGGTATTAGATGACAACAAAGACAAAAACGGAAAGTCAGGAATTTTTGTATCTGTCCCTGGGAAGCATTATCGTGGAAGAACAGATTCGTTCATTGATACAACAAGCGAGTCCTTCAAGGCGCTTATGGAATCAATCAGAGACAGGGGCGTACTTGAGCCTGTCCTTGTAACTCCAAAGGATGACCGGTATCTTCTGCTCTGCGGGGAGAGACGGTATCTTGCCGCCCAGAAACTGGGATTGGAATCAATTCCGGCAAGGATTGTTAATGAGATTACACAAAAAGATGAAATACTGGCCATCCAACTGGCGGAAAACCTCCAGAGGGAAGACCTAAATCCCATAGATCAGGCCAAAGGCATACTTGCCTTTATTCAGGCAAAACATCCTGACCTGTCAGAAGCGGGAAATGTATACAATGTGGATGAGGTAATGAGCGACCTGGTAATGTATAATCGCAGGCCGGAAAGCCTGCCCGAACAATTTGCGTCCACAGTGGACGCAATTATCCAAATCTCCGGAAAGGCTTACACATCCTTGTTCCGCACGATATCCCTATTAAAACTCGTTCCTAAAATTCAGGACGTAATTTCTACCGGAAAACTGCCTGTTTCTCAAGGTTATATCTTTGCCGCCAACCTCGGAAGCCCTGACTTTTTTACCATTTTTGATGAAATAATGGAGAAGCCTGTCACCAATGCAGTGCTTGAAAAGAAGCTTACCGCGTATAAAAGAAGAAAACCCAAAACAACAGGTCCAAAACCCATACCCATTAAAAAACGGGTTGAAGGGATACGAACCATGAAATCATCCATTGAAACAAGAGCCGGTATGTACGTCAAATCCGATCTTCAGACATTCCTTGAAGAGTTACAGGCTTTTACTTCTTTCATAGAACAGCAGATTGAAACAGCCCCGGAGACTGTGACGGAGAAGAAACCGGGACCACGCCCGCAGGTGTAGGGGGACGTGCGCCTTCGGCGACTGTAAGAGCACAAACTCTTACCCCGAATGGTAAGAGTTTGTGGTTGACAGATGAGCTATGCAGAGAAAGTGCTTGCACCTACAGAGCAGCAACTGCGTGGTCTCCTAAAGGCAAGGATTACATGAAGAAATACCTGTTCCCCCCACACATTTATGGATGATTTTTGTTGCACCTACAGCTTAATAGATTCAGATAAATAAAATATAATGAATTACCAATTGAAGGTATTACGTTTAGTTACTGTCCTTGATACGGGACACTTGAGGCAGATTTCATCTTCTTCCCAGTTTTACTCTTGATATATAAACCGGATATGTAATATTGTTAGGTACGATGTATTCCAAGGGGGTTTTTATTGTATGAATGAAGCTAAGACCGAGAATATAGTCAGAAATATACTTAGGAAACTCAAGTATTACAACAATCCTGATATAGTAATAGAAGAAAAACAAAGTGATAGTCCCAGAATCAAGAAGTTGTTACAAAACGCTTCTAAGAGGGGAAGTGGTGCTGGATATCCAGAATTCATAATTTGGTCAGTATCCAGGTCCAATTTAGTAATAGTCATAGAGTGCAAAGCTGACTTAGCCAAACACGAAAGCGGTGCCCGGGATAGATATTCGGAATTCGCCGTCGACGGGGCCTTATTGTATGGCTCCTATTTGGCCAAGGATTTTGATGTGATTGCTATTGGAGTAACTGGCCAGACACTCTCATTGCTACGAATTTCACATTTTCTATATTTGAAGACCCAAACAGGCCACACCTCTTTTCTTGGTGACAAATTACTCTCCTTTGACGACTACTACACTTCATATATTAGAAGCCCGCAGAAATTCAACCAGGACTACAAATCATTGCTCGATTATTCTCAAGTATTAAATAGGACACTTCACAAAAAGAAAATCAAAGAATCCCAAAGAAGTCTTCTCATAAGTGGCATCCTGATTGCTCTACGAAATAAGGCTTTTAGGGACGGTGTAGGTTTTACTCCCCATACCCTCATTTATAACAGTCTTCTACCCTCGTATGTCTCATTGCAGTAGGTAATGTCTTTTCCTTAAGGGTTTTGCCTTTTTTGGTTTTTTGGCCACCGTTGCCA
>Ga0074195_1001558_pt1 | contig 31304 bp, 30 predicted proteins | sample EPASupsiteHSE623_FD_64525 | JGI IMG/M metagenome (GOLD analysis project Ga0074195, IMG submission 64525) | Bioremediated contaminated groundwater from EPA Superfund site, New Mexico - Sample HSE6-23 | ecosystem: Environmental > Aquatic > Deep subsurface > Groundwater > Contaminated ... | reverse complement strand
AACGAGGTCCACGCCCCTAAACGGCGGACTGCCTTCACCGCCCATATCAAGCAATTAAATAGCTTAGCGATTATATCAATTTTTCATACTTCTTGCATGAGCAACGTGCTCATGTGGGTTTCACTAATTTTTGAAATTTATCCTTATCCTCGATAAGACCATTTATTTGCCCAATGTTTTCCCATAAGTTCTGCAAGTCTTTTGTTAGGCGTAATAATTCTCTATCTGACCTGTCTCTATTTGGTGCATTTGCTTCCTCGATCTTTTCTGCTTGGTCTAAAAGAGATTGGGCTTCAGAGGCGTTTGCTTTTTTAGCCCTACATTCTGCTTCTTTTTCAAGGCCAATATTATAGTAAAAATCCACTGACATATTTAATATATTTTCATAGGATTGACATAATGCGAATTTCTCTCCTATCAGTTTACTATATGCTTGAAGCAGCAAATTAGTCTTAGATCGTTTATTATTTAGGTAATCTCTTAATAATGTAACCGCTCCTGTCGCAATTGCACCTATAAGCGCAGACAAAAGCAAGGGGATAGATCCGCTAAACCAGGATTGGTTTTGAGTTACATTAGACGCAATTACGCCAGTTAGATTGATGTCCATTTAACCACCTCTAAAGCTCTCCGATCTTCTCCCTTTTTGACCACTCCTTCAATGATAATAGAAGTTCTCGTCTCATTATTTGCTCTTTCCTCTGAATGGATATTGTCTTTCTGATTAAAAGCTTACGGAAGAGATAATATAACTCCGCCAGACCCCCAGATAGTATCCAGTCGCTCCTCCTGCGGCTTCTTCTTTTGCGTCAGCCAACCTTCCAGGATACTTTGCGGCGATGGGGATCTTTAGCAGCATCGACCCTTCTATCGGCGCTCCGAAGCGTCATAAGCTCAAAAATGCTAGCAACTCGATTCCTAATCGCAACGGAAATGCACCAGTGCATTAAAATTTCATGTCATGCATTTACCGTGCATTTTCTCCGATTCTCCTCTCGTACCTCACGCTTCTTCCTTTTGTCCCAATCGGAGTGAGATGCCCTTTCCCCTCCAGCTTCTTCAGCAGCCTGTAGGCCTGCAGCCCCGAGATATGGCATAGCTCTGCAACTTCAGCCCGTGATATTTCTCCCTGCTTTTCCACATATTGAAGAACCATCTGCTCCCATTGCACAGGCTCAAATCCATGAATATGAATATTAGCCGCCATCTCGCCAAGCCGTTTATGGGTGGATGCGCAGAGATGATATGCTCTTGCTTTTCCTTCACCCGAAGCTTCCAGTAAGCCACCCTCAACCAGGCGCTCCAGCGCGGCACGAGCCTCGTTCTCAGGCTTTTGAATGATCTTTGCCGCCTCTTTTGCCGTGGTTCTTCGTTCGAAACACACGTGATTCAAAAGAAGCAAATCATCCAGCCGGACGCCTTCCGGAAAGCCGCCCGGATTGGAGATCTCAATCCTATCCTTATGCCGAAAGCTATTTCTACTTTACAACCTTTACAAGATCACCATGATTGCCTCAAAGCGCCTGGCTGTGACTGAGCCGGTATGGGCAGAGTTATCTAATCTTAGGAGACCGGGAGAGACCTTCAGCCAGCTGCTCGCGGATATGGTCGAAAGAGAGAAGAAGGCCCGTTTGATCGCGCATCTTAAGCAAATTGCCGATGAAGGCGACTATGTGGAGTTGCCCCCTTGAGCCGCAAGGTGGTCATCGATAGAAAGGCTCTGTTGTATCTCTCAGAGCTTCCGGAGAAGAGCCAGCGGCTCATCAAAGAGAAATGCCATGCCCTTTCTGAGGATCCCTTTCCAGGCCAAGGTGGCAACAAAGAGCTGCTACATCTTGAATTTAAGCTCTATCGATTGCATGTCGGGCGATCATTCACTGTGTTTTATCAAATTTGTGAGGATGAGGAGCTGGTTAAGATCCTGGAGATCGTGACCATCGACAAAGCGCACAAGCTATACAAGCACTTCGAGGTGTGAGTTATGATCATAAAATGATTTTAATTTGTGGCAAAATTGAGCCCTTTTGCCGGCAAAATAGGATGAAGTCTCACCATCAGCGTCTAAATTTTCAATCACTTGACAGGCGTCGCTGCTCCCACGCGGGAGCGCTAGCGGGCGCAGGCGGAGCCAGGCCGGCCTGCGTCGCCACGGCTGCCTCCTCGCTTAGCCCGGACCAAGCTCGAAAGACAATTAGTCCCTGTGCCTTTGTTCCTTTGTGGTGAGATCGTTAGCTGTCAGGTAAAATGAGCGACGAGATCGCCTCTGGGTTCTCCTGGCAAAGAGCAGTATCTTAGGATTTGGAAGGTCTCTTATATCTCCTCATTCATAATACTCCAAATGCTGCGCCAGAGATTCGTGCTGGATACTACTGCCCTCACTGACTCATTGGCCTGGGAGAGCGAGGGTGCTACCGGCATCTGCGATGGAATGAATGCCATCTTGGATCGTATAGCGGACGGACGTCTTCACCTGGGAATCAGCTGCTATATTCCCTATCCATCTGTCTATAATGAGATCAAAGATTTCGTCCGGCACAATAATTGTGACACCCGGGTCCTGGGCAAGGTCGATACGTGGCTCGTTAAGAAATCTCCGGACAGATACAAGGTCAAGGTTCCTGCCAAGATCTTCTATGAGTATGTTGACTACATGAGAAGTCGCATCAATAAGGGCATGAACATCTCTGAAGAGGCTGTATGGGAATCTGTCTCCAAGTGCATCTCTCTCTCTAAGAATGGATGCGACCTTGGTGGGATGAAAGACGAGATTGAAAGGGAAACCGTGGGCAGCATTGTCCGCAAATTTAGAGAGAAGTATAGAGCAGCACTGCGTTACGGCATCCTTGATAGTGCTCCGGACATTGATGTCCTGCTCCTGGCTAAAGAGCTGGATGCCGCCGTTGTCTCCCAGGACCTGGGGATACAACGCTGGGCAGAGCAACTAGGCCTTCGCTTCATGGAATCCAGGTCGTTTCCAATTATGATCAAGGAGTACATGAACGCCCTTCCGGAGCTTAACATGAATGTGAGAGATGAGGAAAGGATGATTTGAAGATCTATGACCCTCTTCCCCAATGGGCCTTCTCACCTCTCTCCAACGCGGTTTTAAGTTCATCCATCCGAATGGGCTTGCTGAGATAGTCATTCATGCCCGCCTTGAGGAACTTCTCCCGGTCTCCGTCCAATGCATAGGCAGTCATGGCAATTATGTAGGGCTGTTTCTCGATCTTTAACTCGCGAATGAGGCGCGTGGCCATCAGTCCATCCATATCTGGCATCTGTATGTCCATGAGGATCACATCATAATTCCTCTTTTCCATCGAGGAAAGGACTGACAGGCCGTTTTCGGCAATATCTGCGCTATAATTGAGCCGTTTGAGCATCGTCAGAGCTACCTTCTGGTTTACAGGATTGTCCTCTGCCAGGAGAATGGCAACACTCTTCTTCTTGCTGACCTGGACGCCCGGAGAAATGAGATGGCTCTCCTGTCCGGCCTCTTGGCTCTCTGGCTGGAGCAGGTTGATGAGCATGCGTTTGAGCTGACGGGGTTTTATAGGCTTGGCAAGCCTTCCTTTGATTAAATAGCCCAGTTCAATCTTGCTCCCGATATGGCTTACCATGATAATTAATGGAATATGATCAAAGATTCGTATCATTTTAGACAGGGATACTCCATCCATATCAGGCAGGAAGGCATCAATGATGGCAAAATCGAACCGATCCTTTCCTAAAGCCTCTAAGGCCTGCCTTGCCTCTGAGGCTTCCGTCACATCCATCTTCCAGGAGACCAGCGAATGAGCCAGCATCCTTCGCACCGAGTCGCATCCTTGAACTACCAGAACCTTCTTTGCCGCCAGGAGCGGATCTTCGGGTGAGCTCGCTTTTCTTTGCTGCGACACCGCGCATAGAATGGTAAACGAAAATGTGCTTCCTTCTCCAAGAGCACTCTGGACCGAGATCTCTCCGCCCATCATCTCCACCAGCCTGCGGCTGATGGCCAGGCCCAGCCCAGTCCCTCCATAGTACCTGTTAGTAGAGGTATCAACCTGAGTGAACAACTGGAAAAGCTTGCCTTGGTTTTCTTTCGATATGCCGATACCCGTATCCCTGATGGCAAAATGAATCTTCACCATTCCGTCCGGCCCAGGTGACGATCCGACAGTGAGCACTACTTCTCCCTTCTCAGTAAACTTCACCGCATTTCCGAGCAGATTGATCAGTATCTGACGAAGCCTTATCTCATCGCCGATGAGCATTGTAGGCATATCATCCTCCTGGAAATAGGTCAGCTCCAGCCCTTTCTTGGCTGCCTTTGCAGAAACCAGGTCCATTGATACCTCAATGCAATCGGTCAGATCGAATGGGAGTGACGCCAGCTCGAGTTTGCCTCCATCTATCTTGGAATAATCCAGGATATCGTTGATTATTGCCAGCAGTGCGTTTCCGCTATTTCTGATGATCTCCAGGTAATCTCGCTGCTCTAGCTTCAGATCCATCTGCAAGAGGAGGTCACTCATGCCAATTACAGCATTCATTGGTGTGCGAATCTCATGGCTCATATTGGCCAGGAATTTCGATTTGGCCAAAGTGGCAGATTCCGCTCTGTCTTTAGCGTTCTTCAAGTCCTCTTCAATCATCTTCCGGTTGGTGATATCTCGTATGGACTCTATTGCTCCATAGACAGTCCCTTCTGAGTCATATAGAACGGCTGCACTTCCCAACAAATATGCAGATTTGCCCAAAATATTCGAGACGTAAAATTCTCCGACGATAGTATTGTCTTCCTGCCTCTTTAAGCTCTCATATTTGTCTTTTATGTCCATATCTGGATTTAAAGCAAAATCAGCAAGTAACGGCCTTCTATGTCCATAAAAGGGAAGCGCATACTCATAATTGCCCATCCCCATAATCCTAGATGCCTTGATGCCCGTCATCTTTTCGATCGCCTGGTTCCAGGATATCACAATGCCATCTCTGTTTATGACAAAGGTAGCATCAGGCAGAAAGTTGATGATATCCGACAGCCTGCGCTCCGAATCCTTGAGGGCCTCTTCAGCTGTCTGTCGCACGATGATCTGCCTTTGCAGATCTTTGTTGGTCTTTTCGAGCTGTGAAGTGCGCTCTGCCACTCTTCTCTCCAGCTCTTCATTCAGCTTGATGACCTGGTTTTGCACCTCCTTCCTCTCGGCAATCTCATCTTGTGCTTCCTTGTAAAGAATCGCGTTTTCTCTCAATACCAGAATCTGACGGGCTATCACAAGGGCAATGATAGCTCCAACTGAGACAGAAAGGATAGAAAAGGGGACGGCAATTGGATGATCGTAGCTGAAAACCAGCATAATAAAGGCAATGCTTGCGCAAAAATATGGAAGATAGAGAGGCCACATTATCTCGCCGTAGTGATGATCTCTCTTTGTCTCATCAATATATCGGCCAGATTTTAGAATATTGGCCTGATATATCCCGGCCAGGCAAATCATGAGTGAGGAAATGATCCAGACGGCATCCAAGAGCGTTCCGGAGACGTAGGTCCCGGACATGGACTGGCCCATATAAATGGCATCTGCAATTATACCTGCCGCACAGAAGAGGCCCAGGAAGAGAAATGGATCGACGCCCAGCTTTTTCTGCCTGCTGAATATCAGCTCTATCAGGGCAAACAACAGGATCAGATCCCCCACAGGATAGGCCACAGCCAAAAACATGGTCTCAAAATCGGCTCCCTGGTTCTGCTCGATGGTTGGAGCGATGAAGAGTGTCCAGTAGATCAGGATGGCAGATATCAGCACAATTCCTGTGTCCAAGAGCTGTTTGGCTCTTTCGCTGCTCTTGAAGGCTACAGAAGGCAGGTAGAGTACTCCTGACAGGAATAATGGATAGGATAGGAGATAAAAGATGTCGGCTATTGAGGGAGAAGTACTCTGCTTCAATAGAATATCATAGTAGGTGAAGAAAACGTCTCCTATGAGATAAGAGAATGAAGAGGCAGAGAGCAACAGCCATCCAATATGCAGATTTCTATCAAAATTGCGAGACAATATTGTCGGATATATCAGACATAATGTTGCCAGGCTATTTATAAAAATCGATGCCAGATCGGTGAATACCATGTTTTTGGCTGGATCGTCTTTAAGATAATACCACGTGGCCAAGAAGGCCAAGAACATAGCAATAGCTAAAATAGCAGCATTATGCAGGCTAATCTCTTTTAGTCTTTGCATATGCGTTCTGCAGATCGATTGAGTTAAAGACGGAACCATCTGTCCCACTCTTGCTCCATTTCCGAGATGGGCGAGCAGGTTTCTTTCATTCAATGCATACTATATCAATTTGCTTTCATGCAGTATAGTATGTTTCAGCAAATTACATCAACAATAGGCGCTGCACAATCATCCTTGGTATATTTGATCGTGCAGAGGATTTATATCTTTACGAATCCCTTTTGAACCTCCAATTGCATATAATTTGACCTTTTATACGGCTATATAAGCTATTATAGATTAAGCTGTCGGCTCAAGATCGTGAGACATCTTCTGTAATAAACCACCAGTGAGCTGAATGTTAATGCATATTCGTGTAATTGCAGCTTTCGACTAGGTAGCTACCATCTTCGGGTTTGCTTCCTTTTTTATATCTCATCCTCAGCCTCACATTGGATTGTATCTCTACATGCAAAGGTGGATCAATTACAATAAAAATATCCTCGCCCAGGAATATCATGTCCTTTCTATCGAGTATTATATTAGGAGCAACAGTGACTGGACTATAAATGAGCAACGAATTGACCATTCCTGATCTCATAACCGGGAGGCTCAAGTCAATGCTGCAATCCAGGTCGTTATATTGATCGAAATTAATGGTATCGTATAAAACAGGCTTGGATAGCTCTTCCCATTGATATATTCGTCCCTCTGCAAAGGAAGGCGAAAACAATTCTCCATGCCTCTTTTGGACAGGCTTTTCAGTGTGAGCCAGGATGACATAAGAGCACATGCCATACGGTATCACCCGGCCATCGGTGCTGAGAAACGGGCGCAAATGATTGATAATAGGAATCTGCATTTCATAGAACATGCCAGAATAAATATTCTCACTGATTAATAGATCTATTTGCTTTGGCGGGTTCCATATGGTGGCATCTCCTTCTACCAGTTCCAGGCATCTCTCCTCAAATAATCCTTCTCTTATAAACATCCTGGAGAGCCTTCTGGATAGTGCCAATGTGTCCTTATTTATCTCGATTCCATAGACCATTGCCCCAAGAGCAGCGGCCATAATTGCCATTATGCCGGTCCCAAGTCCAGCCTCAACAACCACATCACCGGGTCGAATCGATTTCCCTATTGCCTCTAAAAAGGCAATCGTCCGGTTTTTGTCCAGGACACAGTGAATGGCATCTACCGTCTCCAATCCGCAGGAAGGTACATCAATCCGGGTCATCCGGTCATCGATGCATTCTTGAGACAACAGATCGGTAAGATGGCTGATGTATCCCCACTCTCGGAGGTGATCAATCGTCTCATTATAGATCTGTAAAGCGAGCGAAGTCGGAATCTGATGCACCATCCTGCAATCACTGGTATTCAAATGATTTTCAATGCATCTGATCTAAGAGCCCTCATTCTCCGGGGACTTCTTGCATTTTTCCAGTGCTTTTTGTAGCTGTTCCACGCTAATCGGTTTGCTGATGTAATCATTCATGCCGGCGATCAGGCATTGCTCACGGTCTCCCTCCAGGGCATGAGCAGTCAATGCCAGGATATGAACATCAATTTTTCTGCTGCGAATCTGGCGTGTTGCTTCCAGACCATCCATCTCCGGCATCTGGACGTCCATGAGAACCACATCGTAGTGTTTATCCTCCAAAGCTCTTAAGACCTCCAGGCCGTTGTTCGCCACATCAGCCCTGTATCCCAGATGCTTGAGCATAGATAGTGCTACCTTCTGGTTTATGAAATTGTCCTCAGCAAGGAGAATGGACAGGGTGTTCTTCTTGCTGACCTGGACGCCTGAAAGGAGGCGACTCTCCAGTCTGGCCTCCTGGCGCTCTGGCTGCAGCAGGTTTATAAGCATGTGTTTGAGCTGACGGAGTTTTATGGGCTTGGCAAGCCTTCCGCTAATAAATGAGTCCTGCTCAACCTTGCTTCCGATATGGCTTATCATCACAATGAATGGAATCTGGTCCTTGGTTCGTATCTGTCTGGAAAGAGAGACTCCATCCATATCAGGCAGGAAGGCATCAATGATGGCGAAATCGAATCGATTCTTTCTCAGAGCCTCTAAAGCCTGCCTTGCATCGGAGGCTTCAGTTATATCCATCTTAGATGATACCAGGGCATGAGCCAGCATCCTCCGAACCGAGTCACATCCTTGAACTAACAGGATCTTCTTGCCGGCCAGAAGATCATCTTCAGGTGATCTTGCCTGTATTGGCTGTGACACATTGCATAGTATGTAAAAAGAAAATGTGCTTCCTTTTCCAGGAGTGCTCTTGACCGTGATTTCTCCACCCATCATCTCCACCAGCCTGCGGCTGATGGCCAGGCCTAGCCCAGTCCCTCCATAGTACCTGGTGGTAGAAGAGTCAACCTGAGAGAATGATAAAAAGAGCTTGCTCTGGTTTTCTTCCGATATACCGATACCAGTATCTTTGATGGCAAAGTGGATCTTCACCATGCCGTTTGGACCAGGTGATGATCCAACTGAAAGAGTGACCTCTCCCTTCTCTGTGAACTTCACTGCATTTCCGAGCAGATTTACCAGAACCTGTCGCAGCCTGGTGACATCTCCGGCAACCTTCTCAGGGAGATCATCTTCCAGGAAATAAGCAAGTTCCAGGCCCTTCTCCGAGGCTCTGGAGGAGACCTGATCAAATGCTTCCTCGATACAGAGCCCGAGGTCGAAGCTGGAGCGCTCCAGATCCAATTTGTCTCCATCGATCTTGGAGTAGTCCAGGATGTCGTTGATGATATCCAAAAGCGCATTGCCGCTGTTTCTGATGGTGATCAGGCTATCCCGCTGCTCGGGCTTGAGATCGTTTTCCAAGAGCAGTCCGGTCATGCCAATTACAGCATTCATCGGCGTTCTGATTTCATGGCTCATATTAGCTAAAAAATCGGATTTCGCCTTTGTAGCAGACTCCGCTCGGTTTTTCGCTGCCAATAGGTCGGCATTGGCAGCCTCCAATTGAGAGGTCCTGACCTTGACTCTATGCTCGAGTTGTTCGTTGAGACTGATAATTTCCCGTTCAGCTCTCTTGCGCTCAGCTATCTCATTTTGTGCCTCTCTAAAGAGCCATACGTTCTCGTCTATGGCCAGAATCTGCCTGAGGATGACGAGACCAATAATGACACCTACCCCGATGGAGAGAGCTTCAAAGCTGAGGGCCATGACATGTTTGTGGCTCCAGATCAGCATGAAAAAAGCTCCAGCCGCACAAATATAGGGCAGGTATAGGGGCCACGTGCTCCTCACAATTTTCAGATGACGTACTGCATTCGGAGAGAAAGCTCCGTTCCTTACTGCCTCTGCCTGGGCTATTCCTGATAGCGCGACGAAAAGGCAGCCAGCAACCCAGCCACTGTCCACGATTCCGCCCGCAGAATATCCATCATGGAGGGATTGGCTCATGAATAAGGCATCAGTTACAATCCAGGTCCCAGAACCCAGTATCAGGAGTATGAGAGCCTTTCTGGCTGGAAGATACTCTCTGCGAAAGAGCAGTTGCACTACGAAGAAAAGCAATATCAGATCCAAAACCGGATATCCTACTGATAGAGCCATCGCCAGCCAATCGGCCTCGGCGACCTGTTTGATGGTGGGCTCGATAATCAAGGACCAGAAGATGATTATCGATGTGACTATCACAATTCCGGTATCCAGGGCCATAGTGACTCTCTGGCGAAAGGTGATGGTTGCAGAGGGAAGAAGAAGAATGCCTAATATATAAAACAGAAATGTCATGAGATTTGGTATGTCGGCCAGAGACGGAAATGGGCTATTCATCTGAATGATCTCGGTATAGGCCCAGATGGAATCGCCCAGCATAAAGCAGAGCTGGCCGATTGCCATCATCATCCAGGCTAAAAATATTTTTCTGCCTACGCTTAAGGATGCGCGAGCCGCATAAATCAAGCATGATGCCGTGATCGCATCTGAGACAATGGCTGCCAGATCGGTGTAATATACGATATAGTTAGGATTATCCCGCAGGAGGTAAGATCCAATTAAATAAGCCAAGTAAATGATGCATGCTGCGACCAAGAAGTTTTCGAACCTGATTGAAGCTATCTTTTTCGTCAAAGATGCTTCCTTTTCGGGAGATTTTGATGAAATGCATGAACCTTCCGTCTTAGATCGGATGCCTGAGTTCATCGTTGCACTCTCCTGCGTCTTTGGAATTTTTATTGGAAATTGATGAGATTTTATAGTTCATTTGATCTTTTCTGACGTAGACCCTCCTGAAGGCAAAGGGCAATCCACTCTGGAATTGCAGGTATGGCTATATATCTTTTTGCAGATAGGATTATATTTCAAATTGTAATAACTATGAAATTATCAATATATCCTGCCTGATTCAGATAATTCTGCTCATCTTGAGCATTTATCAATAAAAAAAAATTATTTGAAATATGATGGTTATTCGTTTCTGTTACTAAATTATTATTCATAATGAATGCTTCCCAAAGGCTTAATTGCAATGAAAGATCCATGAATCGCGGGGACCAGAATTGAATGATGAATTCAGCAGAATGCTATTCGAGGAGAAGGTATCATATCTTATAGAAAACCTAAGAGAATTGCCTGACGATCTGGCTGAGGAAGGTGTGGAGGTTCTGGCTAAAGCGGGCGAGACGGAGTATGCTGTGGTTTTGGCCAGAGACAAAGGAATGATTGATAGGGCCATTGCAGTCCTAGTCGATGCAGGGGACTACCTCTGGGCAGCATTGATCGCGAAAAACGCCGGGCAGGATGATCGTTCTGATAAGCTTTATCGCGATGGACTGAAGTATTACATTGAAATGGAGATGTTTGGAAGAGCAATTTCCGCAGCCAGCGCTCTTGGCATGTCTCCTGATGTGATCGAGGATCTCTATCAAAGTGGAGTTGCCAGAGAGTGCAGAGACGTTGACCTGGCTCACAGCAGGGAAATGATTGACTGCGCCATGCAATCGCTTGACATGTCCATCGTAGGCAGAGAGGATGATATGTCGCAGCAGCTCACGAAGGCATTGCAGGACGAGCGGAATAAAATGATGGTCGGGAATCAACGGAAAGCTTAAGGTGCGCGTTCATTCGATCGTACTTGATCATTCATCTTTGAGTCTGATATCCATGGACATCAAATCCTCGGCTACAATGGTTCTCTCAAAGATTGACTTTGCCTCTTTCAGGAGCTGCGAGGTGTCCTCAGAGTAACGAGAGCTGATATGCGTCAGGACAAGCTGTCCTACCCCGGCGTCCTTTGCCACCTCTGCGGCCTCTGCCGCTGTGCTGTGTTTGGTATCCCGGGCCCACTGAGCCATGTCACTGGCCAAAGCGCATTCGTGAATCAGCAGGTCGGCACCCTGACTCGCTATCTGGACCGATTTGCATGGCCTCGTGTCTCCTGTGTAGACGACCTTTCTGCCAGGTCGGGGCAGTCCCATGACCTCATTGGGCTCTATCTTTCTCCCGTCTACTTCTATCGTTTGGCCATGCTGCAGCTTTCCAAAGAGCGGTCCTGGAGTAACGCCTAGAGAGATTGCAGCTTCCCGGTTGAATCGGCCTAGACGCATATCCTCCTCCAGGGAGTAGCCGATGCTTGGAACGCTGTGGTTGGTGGAGATGGCTCTCACCTGAAAGCCTTTCATCTTAATCACATCACCCGGCTCAAGCTCGACGGCGTTGACGATGAAGCTCCTGGAGAAGTAACACACAGACTTGAAGCACTCCACCAGACGGATGGTGTTCACCGGACCGGCGATGGTAATTGGATTTTCTCTTCCCTGGAAGGCCATGGTTTCCAGGAGTCCGGGAATGCCGAGGATGTGGTCAGCATGCAGATGGGTCAGAAAGATGTAATTTAAGCGCATCATGCCCGTTCTAGCTCGCATCATCTGCCGCTGGGTGCCTTCTGCGCAATCGAATAGGATCAACTCTCCCTCACGGTTCACAAGGACTGCCGAAGGATTTCTCTCCGGAGTGGGAAGCGATCCGGCAGTTCCGAGAAAGGTAACATTAAGCATCATCGGCCTCGTTTGGCATTTCGCAGCAGATGACTCTTGTTCTCCCTTATCATCTTTTGCATCCAACTATTCCCGAAATCAATCTGAGCTTTGTGGCAGAATGGGCTGCAGCCGGTTACGGACTGCCACCACAGTAGTCACAAAGCGGACAGAAGACCCACAAAAGCCGCGCAATCAGAACAACCTGGACCCGGCAGAATTTTAATGGCAAAACTGGCGAAATATCTGTTTTGGTAATCACATTTATAAATGAAAAGTGCGTCCATGCCAGGCATAGCCGCATAAAATAAGGATAAATTAAAAGCAATTCAAAAGTGATGACGAATATAAATAATTAGAATATGAGTAAATGGCTTAAATCAGTTAAGGATTGGAGGAGATTCATGCATCACGTCAAGGTCGGTGGAGTCTGTCTGCTTGTCTTAATGATAGCTGCGGCTCTGCCAATTAATGTATTGGCGCAAGCCTCTGAGACTGCAAGCAGCTCGCCATCAGGGAGCGATGCTGCAGCAGGCGGGGCAGCCAAAACCATAAGTCAGAGCCTGCTCTCTAAGAGCACGCAAGAAGAGACCATCTCTGCTGAAAAGATGGCAAAGAGCAACAGAGGTCTAAAGCCACTGGGATCTTCGGGACAATCTGCTAAGTCCGAAGCGTCCGCTGCCTCGAATGAGGATGCAAGCTCAGAGACACAGGTCGCGAATACCGAGACGGATACCACTGCCACCAGCACAGAGGCGGTCCAGGATTCTGCGAATTCTGCAGAAACAGCCACGACAGAAAGCACAACTGTCGAAGAAGAGCCAGCGACCACCTCTACTGAGACGACTGCTGCAGAAGAAGAGACGGTAACTCCAGACGAGATCGAGAAGGAGACAGCCGCAGCATCAACCACTGAGTCTCTAAAGGCCCAAGAAGATAACGTCACAGAAAGTGCCGCGGAGGTTGCAGCGACTTCTGTCGAGAATGCTTCTGTGAGTGAATCAGAAAACGCTACAGATGAGGTCGAAGCTGCAGAAGATGAAACCGCAGAAAACGAAACTGCAGAAGAAGAAGAAGATGACGAGAAACCAGCAGACCGCATCTGGCGAGAGGGAACAAGCGACGATAAATACACCTGGGATTACAGGAGCTTCTCCGGTTTCTTCTATGACATGGAGAACGATGTAGGAACAGAAGAGCTAACCGTGAACCTTGCCGGGTCGAGCCGAACCATCGATTCGGATAATCTTGTCTATAAGACGAGCCCAAAGGATCTGGATTTTAAATACGGTTATTGGGGCGATTATCAGGTTATCGGCTTCATGGCCGAGAAGTACTTCGCAGGGTACATAGGCGACGAGAACGGCCTCTTTAGTGAGGGACAGAGCTTCCTTGATGAGGGCCAATTGAGACAGGTGCTCATCGATAACGATGACAGCCAGACCCTCGCCAGCGGATCGGCGCTCACTTTAGAGGAAGGATACGAGCTGCAGATCAAGCAGATAGATATCGATGGTGAGAAGGTCTACCTGGGACTCTCCAAAGATGGAGAGGAGATCGACAGCAAGGTCGTTTCGCCTGAAGGCAGCCTCAAGAGCTCCACCTACGAATATAAAGTAGAGATCTCTGGAGAAGATGTGCCAATCATCATGGCTCATATCGAGAGCGTTTTTGCCAGCACTGAGAATGACCTGGTCACAGTTGACGGCCTCTTCCAGTTGTCTGATACTTATGCCTCAGTGGAAGACGGCGACGAGTACGGCAAGATGAATGTCCAATCCGTTGACGAAAACGGCGTGGAAATGAACAACGAAGACTCCATCAACCTGAAGAAAGGAAGCACAGTAAATATATTCGGCGAGGTCGGTTTTATAGTTGCAGATGCTGATGAGCTGCGCTTCGCCCCGATAGTAGATAGGGTCGGCCCTCAAGAAGTTCGAGGAACTGTAATCAATCCCTCAAAGGAAAACGAATTTACCTGGACAGTTTATAATTTCGAGGGATTCTATTACGACATAGATGAGGATGTGGGAACTGAGACGCTCACTGCCAAGATAACAGACGGCAAAAAGATCGAAGAGGGAGACCTGGTTTATTCCTCTGAGCCCCAGCGGGTTGATTTTGAGTTCGGCTCCTGGGGTAAATACGATGTCATCGGCTTTATGGCAGACAAGTATTTCGCAGGATACAACAACGAGACGGAATTTACTGATGAGTTCAGCGTCATCGGAGAAAGCCAGCTCCGAAAGGTCCTGGTTGATAACGATGATAGTCAGACGCTGGCCAGCGGATCGGCTCTCTCTTTGGAAGACGGATATGAGCTGCGCATCAAGTCCGTAGACCTTAACGGAAACAAGGTCTATCTGGCGCTCGGCAAGGACGGAGAAGAGGTAGACAGCAAGGTTGTAACGCCTTCATCCGACCCTGGTGACAGATCATCTAACTACCTCTACAAGGTTGACATTGGCTCGGAAGAGGTGCCCATAGTCGCAGTTCATATCGAGAGCGTCTTTAGAAGCACTGAGTCTGATCTGGCCACGATAGACGGCATATTCCAGGTCTCAGACAGTCCTGAGTCGGTAGAGGACGGCGAGGTTCACGGAAGGATGGAAGTCAAAGAGGCGAGCTCAGACCGCATCGTCATGGAGAACGACGGCTCTTTCAGCTTATCCAGGGACAAGACCATTGAGATCATGGATAACCTGAAGTTCGTAGTTGCCGACAGTGCTGATAGACTGATGGCTCCCGTGGCCACCAAAGGCACAGGCATGGATCTGACTCTAACTGTACCCGATGCAGTTGTCGATGTTCCTGTCACCATCAGCGTCAAGTTTGGCACCACTCCACTCGCAGGAGTACAGATCCTGATGAACGGCAGCTCCATAGGAACTACCAGCGTCACAGGATCTTTCAGCTATACTCCCTCGAAAGTTGGCACATACCAGGTTGTCGCCAAGAAGAAGGACTACAACAGCGCCAGCGCTAACCTGGTGGTCAGGACGGCGTCAGAAGCCGCAAGCGTCACAGCCTACCAGAAGGCCAATGCCACACTTAGCAGCAAGCTGACAATCAATGCTCCGGCAGAGGTCATCAAGGGCGAGAACTTCCTGATAACCGTGGTTCAGGGCATCAACCAGACGCCGGTGGATGGAGCAGAATTATCTCTCGGCGACGAGAGAATCGGAAAGACCGGCAGCCAGGGAACTTTCACCTACTCGTCAAACCTCACTGGCGATTATACCTTGAAGGCCGAGAAGGAGGGCGCTACATCAGCCACAAAGAAGATCAGCATCGCTTCATCTCTGAAGGTCATTGATCTGATCCTGCCAGAGAACGCCTATGCGGGAAGCGACATGAAGATCTCGGCAGTTGTAGAGAACACCGGAAGCAAAGAAGACACACGTCTCCTGGATCTGAAGGTCAATAGGACGGTAGTGGACTCCAAGAATGCCAGCGCAGAAGGTGGCAAGAACACCACTATCAGCTTCACCTACAAACCCGCAAATCCTGGATCGACTGAGTTCAGCGTGGACGACTTGAGCAAGACTATCAATGTAGAGACACCAAAGAGCAAGACATGGCTCGTCGCATTGATTGTGGTGCTGCTCATAGCTATTGGAGCCGGCTACTATCTCTACTCAAAAGGAGAGCTGGACAGCTTGCAAAGACAGGTCAAGAAGATGATGCAGGGGCGATAAACGGCAATCGCTCCAGGCATCCAATTTTTAGTTCTTTTTTGATCTAATCTCTGTGCACTCTGTGACTCTCTGGTGGCAGTCCGTAACCATTCGGTTCATAGCCAAATTAATAAAATAATGGAGATCTGAAATGCTTAGATGATAGAGATAGAATAAAGAGTAATGCATATAAACAGATATTTGTAGGCTTTAAAATTGATTCAAATCCCTCTGCTTAGCGAATTATTTCCAAAATTTTGGCTGGTCGTCAATAGGCTCAGACCATCCCTATCTGTTCTTTTATCGCTTTGATATCGGCCTGCATTTGTCTGAAGCTCGTGCCGTATCCTGGCTGGATGTCTTCCCTCAGGCCCTTGATCTCTTCAAGCGTGGTATCGGTAGTTTTCCGTATTGCCTTTGTTTCTTCCAGCGTCTCCTCTGTGGTTTTTCGCACGGCTTTGAGGTCGTCTCTCATATCAAGGAGCAGTGGAATGGCCTTATCCAGTTGGACAAATGAGCAAAGCATGGCTACCTCACTGGTTCGCCCAACTTCGCCGTCGTATGGTTCTGAGGTTATCTTAGAGACTTCTGCCAGCTCTGGCTTACTCTTCTCAATTGCTTTCTGGAAGGCCTTAATTCGGGCTTCATCTCCTTCTACCAGGGCGATTACCTCTTGTTGGCTATCTTCATCCCAGTTGTAGGTTGAAAGTCTGGGTAAGGCCACATTTATGGCATGTTTGAGCAGAAATACTCGATAGCCTGCATCATGGACTTTGGGACCTGTAATCTTAATCTTGAGCTTCATAGTCTCGATTCTTGATATGTATCTGCAAACTATTTGGTTTTTGCTGCTATGGTTAAAAACTCTCTGTAGATATGCATAGCCCATTCTTTCCTTAATTCCAGATGGCTCTTCGCTGTTTCACGTGGCTAACCTCTGGTTACTATGATTTTCAATTGTTATCCAGTCGCTCTGTGCGTTCTCTGTGAACTCTGTGCCTCTGTGGTGAAATAGTCGTTAGCCACTGGTTATAGCCAAATGGTTACGGATTACCACCACAGAGACACAGAGCGCACGGAGGACTCACAGAGGACTCTAATATTCTATTACCCACTCGAAATAGCGAGGAACCTTCCAGATATCTATAAAACTGGGCGCGAGGGCGTGCGGCCCGAAGCATACCCCATCTTTAGGGTGGGGTGGCCGCACGCAGTTTAATTAAAAAATCACAGCTCCTTTTTGAACGGCACCTGGATCTCAGTCAACAGGTCCTTTTCTGCCTCCAGGGCCGGATCGTTCAGATACAGCTCCCGGATAGGCCCAGATACCTCAAGTCCTTCCCTGGCCATGTGCTCGAAGACGACCTGGTAGGATTGATGAATAGTGGGGTAGCTGCCCTTATGAATCAGGGAAACAACTCTGGCCTGTGGAAGGCTCTTCAGCTCGACAGAATTATACAACTCAGGAATCTCCACTCGCCCTGTGACAGGCAGGACGACTTCGATGTTCACCTCCTTTTCAGACCAGTCGCCAAGATCTTCTCCATTTTTATTCATCATATCGGTTTTTCCTTCGCTATTCTCGCCACACTTCTCAACTTTTTCGCTGCCATTCCCGTCTGCGCAGTCCTCGTAGTAAAGGGACATTACCGGGCCTGTTACCTTCAACTGATTCCTCTGATTGGAGGGAAGCGATGCAAGGGTGCATAGCTCTCCGATTAGCTTTCCAATTGTAGCGCTGAGGGCTCCTTTCTCCTTCCTTGAGAGAACTCGCAGTGCCGGAACATCTTTTACAGTGGGTTGTGTTAATGCCATTCCTATCAACTCCGTTTCTTCTTCTTGGAGCAAGGCCTCGATCTTCTGCAGACGCAATAGCTCTGAACGGACGGTGGTAAGCTGTTTTTTCCTGAGACATTCAGCTCTCTTCAGGTCTCCATCCGCTTCTGCTTGCAGGTATTCCAACAGGTCATCAAGAGAAAATCCCAGACTGCAAAGGGCTCTGATCTTCACCCCTCGCTGCATCTGGGCCGCTGTGTAGTACCTGTAGCCTGTGCAGGGATCTCTGATCTCCGGCACCAGGATTCCTTTCCTGTCATAGTACCGCAGAGCTTTCTCTGATATCTTGGTGACGGCTGAGAACCTGGCTATGGGAATTCGATCGGCGGGCATTGCAAAATAATATGATAAAGCCCGTAAATAAAAGGGCTGGCAGTTTGCCATGTGGGAAGGTTTGGCCCAAGGGGGTTTCTGTCGCGGAGTGGTTGTATATATGCAGCAAAGCTCCAATCGTCTGCATTGTTCGGATATCAAAAATCTAATCTATCAATGGAGATTCAATTGGACTGCAAAAATCACAGGATGAAGGATTCCGATCAACCCATATTTTTAATTGGGGGCACTCTCATGCATATCGTATTTGGATCGCCCTTGTGACCAAACCAAGGGTTTATAGGAATCCTCTTCAAAATGTCCCTCATAAATTTGGATTGCATAAGGAGTTTAAAAAGCTATGCTAAAACTTGAGAAGGAGCAGGACGAGCTTCTTTCGATGTTGGTTGAAGCATCTCGCAGAGTCCCTCGCGAAAAAAGAGAGAGTTTCCTGGCATTTCTTGTCGGATCTGGATCATTATATCCTGGTGGGTGGGGCATAATGCATGGAGGTTTTCCGGGCGGCAACATTGAAATTCCGAAGGGAGATATAAATATATTAATTAAATCTGAATTAGTTGCAGTCTCCTATGAAAGCAAAGATAATATCACTTTCGATGTAAGCCCTCAAGGAGTTGCCTATTATGAGGAGATGAAAGCAAGAGCTGGCCAAGCTACCCAGAGGATCGAAGCAGAAGTAAGAACCTACCTGGATGCAGATGGCTTTTCTTTAAGATATCCTGAAGCATACAAGAAGTGGATAGATGCTGAATCGAGATTGTGGGGAGGAGACTCTGCCGCACAGCTTACCACAATAGGCCATCTTTGCCGTGAGTCTATGCAAGAATTTGCAAAAGGTCTCATCGAAATATATAAGCCTGAAAATGTTGATTCATTTGTGGCCCATACAAAGAACAGGATCAGAAGCGTTATCGAAGCCCGTTCTGAGCACCTTGGAGGTACGGAAAGACCTTTTTTAGATGCACTCATTAGCTATTGGAATTCGATAGATGATATGACTCAGCGCCAAGAGCATGGTGCTCAAAAGGAAGGCAAAGCATTGCTTTGGGAAGATGGACGCAGGCTAGTTTTCCAGACGGCAGTCGTGATGTTCGAAATAGATAGAGCGCTCTCACATTCCTAATGAATGCGTTCTATTATTGTCCTATTTCTAACCGCGCTTGCTTTACAAGACCATAGCCTCATGCTGCTCTTCCTGCAGTGTCTGCGGCCCACTGTAGCCTCTTTTTCTTTTACCTCGTAGGCTTACATTTCTTGCATATGATAGACATGATGTAATACTATCGATCTATGAATTATGAACCGCGCCGAAAATAATTATAAAAAGACATTCCTAAAATTGATCAACACATTACTCAGTCGCATTTTTTCAAAGCTTTTCATCTCAATATAGATCATCGTCTATTTTTTAAGCAGCAATGGAATTATTGATATACCCTGACGTGTTCTCTCATGGCAAACGATAGCACAGGAAATGTAAGCAGAGAAAGACAAATTCCATCAGGGTATTAAAATGAATTACTGGCAACCTAAGTATGAGCTCATGGAGAGAAAGGAGCTTGAAGAGCTGCAACTAGAGCGGCTCAAGAGCGTTGTAGAGAAGGTTTACAGAAACGTTTCCTTTTACCAGAAGAAATTCAAGGAGGCGGGAATCACTCCCCAGGACATCCAGAGCCTCAAAGACCTGTCCAAGCTTCCCACCACCAGAAAGCAGGATCTAAGAGACAATTATCCTTTCGGCCTCTTTGCGGTTCCTCGAGAGGAGATTGTGAGGGTACATGCCTCTTCCGGCACAACCGGCAAGCCAACTGTGGTCGGCTACACAGCCAAGGACATCGAGACCTGGTCAGACCTCATGGCTCGCGACTTCGTGATGGTTGGCGTGCAGAAGGGAGACATATTTCAAAACGCCGTCAACTACGGCTTTTTTACAGGCGGGCTTGGCGTTCACTACGGAATCGAGCGCATGGGTGCAATGGCTGTCCCATCCGGGGTGGGCAACACCGAGCGGCAACTTGAGATTATGATGGACTTCGGCGTGACGGTTCTGCATTGCACTCCATCCTACGCCCTCTACCTGGCTGAGACTGCCAAGGCCAAGGGAGTTGTGGACAAGCTCAAGCTGCGAATAGGCTGCTTTGGAGCTGAACCCTGGTCGGACGAATCTAGAAAGGAGCTCGAAGAGGCTCTTCACATCAAGGCCTACGACTCCTACGGTCTGTCCGAGATGATGGGACCAGGAGTCGCATTTGAGTGCCAGGAGCAAAACGGCCTGCACATATGGGAGGACCACTTCCTGATTGAGATCCTGGATAAGAACGAAAAGCCCTGCGCGCCAGGTGAGCCAGGAGAGCTGGTTGTGACATCCCTCACAAAGGAGGCCATGCCGCTCATCAGGTATCATACAGGTGACGTGACCTACATCATGGAGGAGAAGTGCCCCTGTGGCCGGGTCAGCAGAAAGCTTCATAGGTTCTTAGGCCGGGCGGATGACATGCTCATCGTGCGCGGCATCAATGTCTTCCCGAGCCAAATCGAGGATGTACTTGTCAGCATTCCTGAGATCGGAAACTACTTCCAGGTGGTTGTGGACAGAAAGAAGCATGGTCTGGATGAGATAAGCATTCAGGTGGAGCTGAAGGACGAGGCGTTCACAGGAGAGCTATCCGATCTGGCCAAGATCCGGAAAAAGACTGAAGACAAGCTCAAAAGCGTTCTCAATGTGAGAAGCAAGATCGAGCTTGTGGAGAAGGGCTCCATTCCCAGAACAGCAGGAAAGTCCAGGAAGGTCGTGGATCTCAGAGACGTCTACGCCAAGGACGAGAAAGCAAAGAAATAGACGCGAAAAAACAAATTTGACGGAAATGCTGCCGGGCACAGAGCCCGCAGCATTTGTCATGCCTTTTTATCTCGCCACCTTGCTGATCAGTTCCTGATCGATGACTGCGCTCTCGTCCACAGCGGAGAGAAGCTCGTCGTGAATTGAGCTTCGGGAGTAGTAAAGCGTTACCAGCACTCCAGCCTCTTTTGCCGCCTCGATGGCCGGCAGAAAGTCGCTGTCGCCGGTAACAAGGACAGCTTTCTGAATCATCCTTCCGCAGCTCAAGCGCACGAGATCGGCTGCAAGTGCGATGTCCACTCTCTTTTGGACGAACTCCCCGCCCACGCACCCAAGCCTGCCGAGCTTCACCTCAAACCTGGGAAGCTTTCTCAATGTGTAGACAAACTTGTCCATGGATGCAAATCTGCGCCTCTCCTCATCGGTAGGAGGACTGCTCTGATAAGGCATACAGTTGTAGTAGTAAGTCCTCAGCCGCTCATAGCTCCCGCAAAGAATTTCAGAAAAACCAGCCAGATCGATCTTGGGCTTGCCAAAATCGACGTCGAGGATTTTGGTTAAATATGCTCCATCAATGAATACCGCTGCACGGTCTGCCAAAATTATTTCCCACCTAAATTTATAATTACTGCCGTCCCCTCCGAACGGCAGTGGCCATAATACCTATTCTTGCTATTACCTATTGGTATATCAAAGTTATGTTCGTTCAAATTCCACTCCTCGACCGTTTCATATTCCACAATCATATATAAAGGTCTGTGGTACAGAAAGCGGCTCTATCCATTTGTATCCTTTCCGGAAACGATCTCCAGGAGTTCTATCTCAAAGATCAATGTCTGTTCTGAGAGGGGATGGTTCGCATCGAGGGTGATTGTGCTGCCCTCAATCTCTGTGATCTGAACAGGAACCATGACACCATTGGAGGCGCAGATCTCAAGAGTCATGCCCTCGGCTGGGACGATATCCTCGGGGAGATCCTTTTTATCAATCTTTATCACCCGATCATCCCTATACAGTCCATATCCTTTCTCAGGAGGGATGTGCACAGTCTTTTTCTCGCCCGGGCTCATTCCAATCACTGCCTCTTCAAATCCGGAAATTAGACGTCCTGAGCCAATCTCGAACTGCAGAGGATCGGACCCTTCTGAAGTATCAAAGAGAACACCCGTGTCCAGCCTACCATTGTAGTGCACCTTTACAGTATCGCCGTTCTTCGCTTGAGCCATTTGAATCTACCTCTCAAATCTTATTATGGTGAAAATGCTTAAGACACTTGCGGCACCATTCTGAAAATCCTGGATGCGATGGATTTGTTGTCATCAGAAGCGATCATTTGATATGCAAAGAAAGAGATTGATTAAATGACGTAAAGACAAGGTGAAATTGAGACATGAGAAGATGGAAGTCTGATCGAGGGCTCGAAGCCAGAATGATGCTGACAATGTTTTTGCTGGGAGTCCTCTATCTGGGATTTTTAGCCGTTTTAGTGTCCGCAGGTGTCAACCAGTTGGGGATCATCCTCTTCATGGGCGGTTTCATGTTCCTGCAATATTTCTACTCCGACAAGATGATCCTCTCATCTATGGGAGCAAAGATCGTATCGGAGAGCGAAGAGCCAAGGCTTTATGATATGGTTAGAAGGCTCTGCCAGAACGCGAATCTGCCGATGCCAAAAATTGCAGTGGTCAGGACCAGCATGCCCAATGCCTTTGCCACAGGAAGGAATCAGAAACACGCTGTGGTGGCAGTGACAACGGGAATCCGAGAAAGGCTCAACGATAGCGAGCTTGAGGCTGTGCTGGCCCATGAGCTGACTCATGTCAAGAACAGGGATATGATGGTCATGACGATCGCCACATTCCTCTCATCCATTGCCCAGATCTTAGTCCAGTGGCTGCCGTTCCTTGGAATGGGCGGAGGAGATCGCGATAGGGACTCGGGCAGCGGCGCTATTGTGATATTCCTGGTCTCTCTGGTGGTCTGGATAGTGAGCTTCATTCTCATTCGCACCCTCTCCAGATACAGGGAGTTTGCGGCAGACCGTGGGGCTGCGATCATCACCGGACAGCCCTCTCAACTGGTCTCAGCTCTGCAGAAGATCAGCGGATTTCGGGTGCCTACAGAGGACTTGAGGAAAGTGGACGGACCTGTGAGCGCTCTGTTCATAACTCCTGCCATCACCGGCAAGTCGCTCATGAATCTCTTCTCGACTCATCCCACACTGGAAGCAAGGATTGCGGCCTTGCAGAAGATAGAGATGGAATTGGAGGCATAGGATGGGGTTTTTAGACTCCATCCTCGGAAAGACAAAGCTTCCTGAGGCCAAGACGGACAGGCTCTTTGCCATCTCCACTGCAGCCGTTACTTTGGAGGCAAGCCTCGGCTACCGGTCTGATGGGCAGGCTGGAGTCTGCATCAAGCCCATGGAGTCGTCCCGGTATGAGGCAGCCAGGTCTGAGATCGAGCAGTTGCTTCAGATCAGCATCAAAGAGACAGGCACACAGTTCCGAATTCAAAAAGACGAGTACAATTACGTCTGGGTGCTTCTATCCGATCCGGATTTCGAGGACCTCGTAACTGCTATTCAGATGGTGGCTCAAGTTCTGACAGAGCAGGGCTTCGGAACCCAGCTCCTGGCGGCTGTCTATCGCTTCCAGGGCGAGACGGTCATTTACTGGATCTACAACTTCAAGCAGGGGGCATACTACCCATTTGTGCCTGAGAGCGGCAGGCAAAGGAGCACATCAAAGGAGTTCCGGCTGAAGGCTCTGATGGAAAAGGAGATGCCGATTGAGAAGGACGAGAGCCGGTGGTATCCCATGTGGGGGATGCCGTTGTAGTACGGTATCTGCAAAGGCATAAATTTGGCTGAGAGATTTAGTAGTGCAAAGTTGTCTGCATAATCAACCGTTGATGTTGCGCTGCTAGACTGCGAATGGTCACACTGGGCGAAGGCCGGCTGGCCCGGTCAGGTCCAGGCCGAGATATTCGGGCCAGTTATCCAGATTAAGTTATTCGACGAATATATAATAATTAATTACATCTCAATCTAAACATTATAAAATTTTAATTTTAGTTAGCTGTCACAAGAAGTATATACATGCAGTCCAATGGTAAGGCATATTCTGGGTGATCATATGGAGGAGATCGTTGAAACTGCTGGGGTCAATGAGTCCGCTGAGAATCTGCGTAGATTTAGTATCTTCTCGCTGAGATCATCCGACTACAAATTGGAATTCATCAATGGAGCAATATGCAATATAACTGCTCGCGGGGAGATTGTGTGTGATTTCCATCTTGAATCCAGAGACAGACCGGTCGAACAGAAGATCGTAGTTTCTGATGACGATGGAACCGTAATAGAATCGCCTTTTGTTGAAGCTGGAAATTATACGCGAGAAGTTAAATTTGGCATCGTTATGAATGCTGCATTTGCAAAGGATCTCGTTGCCTTACTCAATGGGAAAATAATAGAGGCAGAAGAAGCCATTTCCGAGCGAGCTAAGAGGGGCGTACATAAATGACTCCGCATAGCAATACTGGAGACATTAAAGGCGATCAGTTTGCAAGAGAAGGTGCACCAATTGGTACAATTGGAGGATCTATCTCTCATCAGAGAACAGGCTGGACCGAAGGCTTGAGTAGATTTAGAAATAGACCAGTTGACCCTGTGCCATATAATAACTTTCAAAAAGACAGATCAATGGGAACTTATTCCAACCAGGTGGTGAATGCGATCCCCTCAATTGCAGCCGCAAATGCTTGTTTAGATGTAGAGATAAATGCGGCAGTTCGCCGCGCAGTCGCCTTGCTCAATATGCAATATGAATTCAGAGAACCAGATCAGGTTAAATCGTTTCTGAATGGTAATAATACGCTAAGAAGAATGTTGTCCGCTATACATTCGAAGATAAGGCGAGAATTCACATCAGAAAAGATAATTCTTGAGGTGTTTTCAGATTCACCGCGTTCTAGCGAAAAGGATGTAGTGGTATCTGTGACAACGTCCCTCCCAGTAGACGAAGCTATTGAGCGGTTGGACCGTGTCGAAGATGTCAAATGGGATAAGGATTCAAGAGATCCTTATGTTGATATATGTGTGAAGTTGGAATACCAGTAAATTTTGACTGGAAAAAATACTTGGATTTAGCCGAAGATCTGGCCCAAAATGAGACTGATGAGGCCAAACTGCGAGCGTCAATCAGCAGGGCCTATTATGCTGCCTTTTGCAATGCTAGAAATTATATGAAATGCAAAGATCATAATGAATTTCCTCCAAACGCAAAAGAACATCACAAATATTTAGCTCAATACTTCAGAGGGGAATCAGACGAAAGCAAAACAGACATAGACGGCTCGCGAAATAAAATTGGAAAATATCTCAATAGTATGCGGCATGATAGACGAAAAGTAGATTATGATGATTATGTAAGTGATCTAGAAAAGCTAAAGAAAACAGCAGATGAAGTCCTTAAGAGATCAAGACATGTAGTCTTAAAAATTGAACAAGGCGGTTTTTAACCGACGATTCTCTTAATCTTTTGGCCGATGACGAGATGTCCAAACCCAAACTCACCTAAATATTTTTACTACGTTCTAGTAGTTCATCATCGCGGCACCATGCGATAGAAGATCTTCTTGACGATCTCTGCAGATCCTATGTAAATCCCCACAATAGCTGCAATGACGACCATAGATTCAGCCGATATTCTTGTGAAGCCAAAGAGCTCAGATAGCGGGCTGAATGGCAAGAGAAAAGTAAAAATGCCAACCAAAATGGTCACGACAATCAACGAACTGCTCGGTCTCGAAGAGAAAAATGGTCTTCTGGTGCGAATGATCAATACAACAAGCGAGGCTGAAACCACCGACTCGATGAACCAGCCGGTTCTGAACTGATCCGCATTTGCATGCAGCAGGAATAACAGCACTCCGAAGGTCAAGAAGTCGAATAAAGAACTCAACAGGCCGAATGTCACCATGAAGTTCCTGATGAATCCAATTGACCATCTCTTCGGCTGTGATACCAGTTCGGGATCTACCCTGTCCCCGGCAATGGTCATTTCCGGAAGGTCAGTTAAGAGGTTAGTGAGCAGGACCTGCATGGGAAGAAGAGGAAGAAATGGAAGGAACAGGGAAAGCAGGGCCATGCTGAACATGTTTCCGAAGTTGGCGGATGTAGCCATAAAGACGTACTTCATGGTGTTGGAGAAAGTCTTTCTTCCCTCTATGACGCCTTGCTTTAATACGCTGAGATCCTTTTCCATGAGGACGATATCTGCTGCCTCCTTGGCCACATCCACAGCGCTATCTACGGACAGTCCGATATCTGCGGCGTGAAGGGCTGAGGCGTCGTTGATGCCGTCGCCCATATAACCCACGACGCATCCGCTCTTCCGCAGGGCCAGGATAAGCCTCTCCTTCTGATTCGGCTCCACCTCGGCAAAGACATCGGCCTCTTGAACCAGCTTTTGCAGAGCCTCGTTGCTTTCTCGGCTAATTTCGGGGCCTGTCAGGATTCTATCTCTAAGAAGACCCACCTGTTTGCTGACATTGCTTGCCACAAGCCGGTTATCTCCGGTGATAATCTTGAGGCCGATACCTAATTGTTTCAGGTCGTGAATGGTCTGCCCGATGCCCTCCTTGAGCGGATCGAAGAAGACCAGGAACCCCAAGAACGTCATCATCTCTTCATCTTTGGCGATGAGGACATCAGCTTTGGTTGTCTTTTTGGCGAGGCCTAATACCCGGAATCCTTTGCTGCTAAGCTCCTGAAATCTGGCCTGGATCTGGTCTTTAGCCAGAGAGATATCCACAACTTCCTGGCCGATCATTGCAGACGCACAGACCTCCAGGACGTTAACCAGGGCACCCTTGGTCACGATAGTATTCTCAGAGCCAAATGATGCCAAAATGCTTAGACGCTTGCGAACAAAGTCATACGGAACCTCATCTAATTTTTTAAAGCCTGAAATATCAGGTGAACGATACCGGAGAATGGCCTGATCGATGGGATTGCCAAACCCCGTCTCGAAAGAGGCGTTGACATAGGCCAGAAGAAAAACCTCTTCACTCTCTTTCCCATCGAGATCCAGGACGGAATGCATGTTCACCGTCCCTTCCGTCAGGGTTCCTGTCTTGTCGGTGCACAGAACATTCATGCTCCCAAAATTTTCTATCGAAGCCAGGCGTTTGACTATGACTTTGTGAGAGGCCATTTTCCTGGCTCCGTGGGCCAGATTTATGCTTATGATTGCCGGAAGGAGTTGAGGCGTCAGGCCAACTGCAAGGGCCAGAGAAAAGAGAAACGAGTCTATGATGGAACGGGCCAGATAGACGTTTATGGCAAAGATGACCACCACCAGCACCATCGTTATCTCAAGAAGCATGTAGCCAAAGTGCTTGACCCCTCGTTCGAACTCGGTCTCAGGCTCCAGGACCTTCAACCTCTGAGATACGCGTCCGAACTCGGTGTCAGTTCCTGTGTGGACAACTACCGCCTTAGCCGTTCCGCTGACCACGTTTGTTCCCATAAAGAGGCAATTGGTGCGTCTATTTAGTGGCGTGTCCAGATCCAGAATTCCCGGCATCTTCTCAGCCGGATAGGTCTCCCCTGTGAGCGTTGCCTCGTTGATGAAGAGATCTTTGGACTGGAGGATGCGGCAGTCTCCTGGGACGATATCTCCCGCCCTCAGGACTATGATGTCTCCGGGCACGACATGCTCTATCAGGACATCCTTTTGTATTCCGTCCCTGATAACTGAGGCTTTGATCTGAATTATGGCCAGCAGACCGGCTACAGCATCTGCGGCGCTCCTCTCCTGCCAGAAGCCTAGCAGGCCGCTTATAAAAACGATGACCAGGATGATCGATGCGCTGGCAACTTCATGGAGATAGAAAGAAAGGCCCGCGGCAAATACCAGCAGCAGAATTATGGGGCTATTGAACTGAGACAGCAGCAAAAGGATAGAATAAGACTCTTTGCGTGGCCTGAGCAGGTTAGCACCGTATTGCTTGAGCCTTTTTTGGGCCTCCTTTTCGTCCAGTCCCGCTTCTCTCGCATCGAGCAGTCTGAGCAGCTCATCTGCAGAAAGGAACCAAGTTGCGGATAGATCACGGCTCACAAATATCTATTCTGTCTTCGAAGGGATAACTCTTTGCAATATCGGAATGTGTTTTGGTATTCTCAGTAATTGATGACCAATTCAGTCACAAACCCGTCTATGGTATCCATAGTCTTAATATCCTACAGAGAATTAAACCTTTATGTGGCAAACACGAGGTGGCTCTTCTGGATCCTAATAGCAGCTTTTTTATGGCTGATTGTTGGCCACCTGACGGAGATTGAAAAGGCCGCTCAGCCGTTGATTCAAGGACAGCCAGAATGGATACTACTGGCGGCTGCGCTGCAGGTTCTTTACTACGCGAACTTTGCAGCTATATTCAAGTCGGCCTTCTACACAGTGGATATAAAAAGTAGAGTCCGCGACCTCATTCCAGTTACCTTGGGTGCTCTATTCATCAATGTGGTCGCGCCTACATGGGGAATGGCCGGAGCGGCCCTGTATGTCGATGATGCATCTCATCGTGGAGAGTCTCCTGCAAGGGCGGCAGCAGGAACATTGCTGGCTCAGACGGCAGACTTCAGTGCCTTTGCCATCATTCTCGCAGGAAGCATAGTCTACCTTTACATGAGAAATCGGCTCCAAAGCTATGAGATCGCAGGAACGGTCGTCCTGGTAGTGATATTATGCAGTCTTGCCCTTACACTGATCCTGGGACAGTGGCGTCCGATACTGCTGATGAAGTTGTTGGACTTGGTACAAAGCGGGATTAACCGCTTGGCTAAAAAGGCTCACAGGAATACTGTTCTGCCCGATGGTTGGGCAGCAAGAAATGCTGCCGACTTTTCCAACGCAGCCGGAGCCATTGAAGCTCACCCAAAAAGGTTGGCATTGACCCTTGGTATCGCCTTGACCGCCCATTTGATCAACATCATTAGCCTCTACGCCTTATTTCTGGCTTTTCATCAGCAGATAGAGTTTGGGCCTCTGGTGGCGGGTTATGCTATGGGCATTCTCTTCTGGAACATCTCTCCTGTGCCTCAGGGGGTAGGAGTGGTAGAAGGTGTCATGGCTTTAGTGTACACATCCCTAGGAATTCATGGATTCATAGCTGCGCTCATAGTACTGGCCTTTAGAGCGTTGAACTTCTGGTTGCCCATGCTGTTGGGCTTTATCTTGCTTCGGCGAGTGAATATCATTAAACCAAAGCTCGGAGCCTAACAAAAAAGAATGGTATGCGGCTCACATCCCAATTTTCCGGGACAGGAGCCTTCTTGATTTTTTCAATTTACAGACCGCCACCGCCCATGCCGGGTGGAATTCCGCTCAGATCTCCCCCAGGCCCGATTTTGTCTTTGTACTGGCGAACATCAACGAACCTCGAGGCCGTCTTCTGGGTTTCTGTTGTGCTCTCAGTTGTCGTCTCTGCGGCTGTTGTGGTATTGACTGCAGCAGGAGCAGGGGCCTCAGCTTTGGGCTGCTCGATGACTGCAGGAGTGTAGCCGGATGTATCCGGATTGATCCACATGGCGCTGAAGATGCCTGAGCCTATCTTCTTTCCGCCGCTGATCGTTGTGAAGTTGCCGTTGATGGTATCATTGGCATATGTGCCGGCCATCTTTGTGGTTACCATCCCATCCTCTTTCGAAGCGGTCATTGTCAGCTCCACCTCGAATCCCCTGACAGAACCTACAACATCGGCATTCCAGGCCTTTGCCCCTTCCGGCTCGTACTTCGCCTGGCCGAAGAGGTCGCTTCCTTCCTGATTGAGTGCCATGGTGATTGGATCGCTCTCAATCCCCGTAAACGACCAGATGAAATTCAGGCTTGGAATCGTCTCAGATGGTGCCGCAGCACTCGTATTGTCACCGGATTGCCCTAGCGACATGCCGACGAAGAGAAACACTAGCAGTAATGAGAGAATTATGCCTTTCTTATTCAATAATATGCCTCCAGTTAATCACAACTTTCTGGCGATAGGCTTTTCGTCATTTGCCTACAACAGAGCTCACTCTTACCTTCTCCTTTATAAGCTTTTCACAACCCATCAATTCATAACCAGGAAACGCAAAGTAGAAAGAGGTGAATTGCTTGGAGTTTGGTAGGATTTTAGTCAAGATAAACCGCATCTCAGCGTGGATGCTCCTCATCTTTATGATCATCTTTCTGATATCCGGATATGCCTGGTGGAACGATGTCCTGTTGCCCCTGCGTACTGCGAGAGCAATGCACACGGAGCTGGACCTATTCCTGGTCTTCTTCTTCCTGGTGCATGCGCTTATCAGCATTCGCTTTTCTCTGGCGCGCTGGAGGGTAGGGCACGGACAGATTGTGAATCTGCTGCTGCTTGCGACTGGCATAGGGGCCTTCTGGTTTGTCCTCAGCATCCGCTGATCATGCTGCACCGCAAGGTTTATCTAACCTAGCGTTACTAACTTGAAGTTCAAAAGCGACAATCGAGTGATGATATTGGATCCAGTTGAGCTCCTAGATATACTGGGAAACGAAAATAGAAGGCGCATACTCCAGCTTCTCTCTTTTCATCCATTTTACTTCAATGAGATGGCAAAAAGACTGGATGTGGGTCCCAAGGCGGTCATCGATCACCTTGAGATGCTGGAGAGAGCTGGCCTTGTCGAGTGCTACCAGGACCAGGGAAGAAGAAAGTACTTCCGCATAGCCAGAAAGACAGTCCTGGAGGTAGCGGTTTCACCTCATTCTTATGGCGTGCGGGCTTATCTCTCCGAGGACTCGCCGAGAGTCGAAGATGAGTGCCTGGACCAGGACATGATGCTTCTTAAAGAGGAGCTGGCATGCCTTGAGCAGAAGAGGCTTGAATTGCGCGGGCTGTTGGATCAGATCGAATCCCGAGAGATGCAGATCAAAAAGATTGCCTGCAGAACTGCCAAAAGCCATACGCAAAACCAGCTAGATGAGGAGATCTTGACTGCTCTTTTGGCAGGCGACTCAGACTCCGTCCGTCTGGCCAATAAGCTGGAGGTCCCTGAGATTGTGGTAAGGGACAGATTGAAGAGGCTCGAAGAGTGCGGAGCGGTGCATTTAGATGGCCAGGAGTGGAGCATCAGGCCAATGACATGGAGCAAGAATAGATGAGCGCCGATCCGGTTCATGAACTGCAGGAGAGGGACGCCTCAACTGTGCAAATGAGAGTCGCGGAAGCCTACCACAAAGACGCTGGAAAGGGTGTAGCAAGGATCGGTGCGGCAGCTCTTGCCAGCCTCGCTATCGAGAACGGCGGCGTTGTGGAGATCAGAGGAAAGGAGAAGGTCTACGCCATAGCTTGGCCCGGCAACCCTGAAGATCCAGAAGACCTGATCAGAATCGATGG
>Ga0074195_1001557_pt1 | contig 31339 bp, 31 predicted proteins | sample EPASupsiteHSE623_FD_64525 | JGI IMG/M metagenome (GOLD analysis project Ga0074195, IMG submission 64525) | Bioremediated contaminated groundwater from EPA Superfund site, New Mexico - Sample HSE6-23 | ecosystem: Environmental > Aquatic > Deep subsurface > Groundwater > Contaminated ... | reverse complement strand
GCGCTACCAACAGCGCTCCGCTGTTTAGCATTTTCCTCCGCTCTTTATATAGCCCACTCAATACGATTATCATTATCTGTTTTCCCTCCGTCGTGAGGCGCATATGAGCGTCGAACGTAAAGTGAACACCTTTGTCGGTGTATAAATATTTTTCATGCGGTGTATAATTGCATTGAATGATGATTATCTAATTGTTTTATATCATACAACAGTATGGAAAGGCACCCGGTGAGTGCGGAAAATACACCTGATACCGTAAAACCTCCCAAGCTGCTCGATCAGGTGCGTGAACGTATCCGTGTCAAACATTACAGCATTCGCACTGAAAAGCAATATGTCCACTGGGTAAGGCGACTTATTATTTTTCATAATAAGCGCCACCCGCGTGACATGGGCGCTGTCGAGATCGAGGCGTTTCTTACCAGCCTCGCCGTCGAGGGGAATGTTTCTGCTGCGACGCAAAACCAGGCGCTTTCTGCAATTCTGTTTCTTTACCGCGAAGTGCTTGGCATTGACCTGCCGTGGCTGGATGGAGTGGTGCGGGCAAAGAAGCCGCAGCGCCTGCCGACGGTGCTGACGCCGGGCGAGGTGAGGGCGCTGCTGGAGCGCATCGAGGGCGGTGATGGCACATATGCGCTGATGGCCCGGCTGCTTTACGGCACGGGCATGCGGTTGATGGAGTGCGTTCGGCTGCGCGTCAAGGATATCGATTTCGAGCGGCATGAAATCATGATCCGCGACGGCAAGGGAGGCAAGGATCGGGTGACGGTGCTGCCGACGGCGTTGGCGCCGTTGCTGCGTGGGCAACTGGAAAAGCGTCGCCGTCTCTATGACGGGGACAAGGCTAAGGGCTTGGCCGAGGTTTATCTGCCGGATGCGCTGGCGCGCAAGTATCTGAATGCGGCGACCGAATGGGGCTGGCAATATGTGTTTCCTTCGGGAAGCTATTCGGTTGATCCGCGTACTAACCGCGAGCGCCGCCACCATATCGACGAGAAGCTATTGCAGCGGGCAATGAAGAAGGCGGTGGCGGCCGTTGGGCTGGCCAAACCGGCGACGCCCCATACCCTGCGCCATTCCTTCGCCACGCATCTGTTGCAGGCAGGTTACGACATCCGCACCGTGCAGGAATTGCTTGGCCATAGCGACGTGAGCACGACGATGATTTACACTCACGTCTTGAATAAAGGTGGGCGCGGTGTTGTCAGCCCTCTGGATCATCTGACCTGAATCACCCGCTAACTGGATTCTCCTCGTATATGATTGCTCCTGACTGGCTGCGCGTGTTGCTTACGCGGCGCATGCTGATTTGCGTGTTTACCGGGTTTTCGTCCGGCCTGCCGCTGTATCTGCTGCTCAATCTGCTGCCGGCCTGGCTGCGCTCGGAGGGCATCAGCTTGAAGGCGATCGGGTTGTTTGCGCTGATCCAGTTTCCGTATACCTGGAAGTTCCTGTGGGCGCCGCTGCTGGACCGCTTTGCGCTGCCGCGCTTTGGCCGCCGCCGCGGCTGGATGTTGCTGACGCAGGTCGGGTTGTTTGTCGCCATCGCCGTGATCGGCAGCTTTTCGCCGCAGCTGGAGATCGGCAGCATCGTCTGGTTGGCGATGGCGATTGCCTTCCTTTCGGCGACCCAGGACATCGCTCTCGATGCTTACCGCCGCGAGATTCTGCCGGACGAGGAACTCGGGCTGGGCAACTCGGTGCATGTCAATGCCTACCGCATCGCCGGGCTGGTGCCGGGTTCATTGTCGCTGATCCTGGCCGATCATCTGCCTTGGACGCAGGTGTTTTTCATCACAGCGTTGTTCATGCTGCCCGGCATGGCGCTGGCGGTGGTCGGGCGCGAGCCGGTGGTGGCCGGCGGGGCGCCGAAAACCTTGCGCGAGGCGGTGGTCGAGCCGTGCCGCGAATTCCTCAATCGCTCCGGGTTGAACGCGGCGTTTACCGTGCTGGCCTTCATTTTCCTGTACAAACTCGGCGACAGCATGTGCACGGCGCTGGCGACGCCGTTTTATCTCGACATGGGCTTCGCCAAGTCGGATATCGGCTTGGTCGCCAAGCATGCCGGGCTGTGGCCGGCGGTGATCGGCGGCCTGTTGGGCGGCTTGTGGATGATCAAGCTGGGCATCAACCGGGCGCTGTGGCTGTTCGGCGTGGTGCAACTGGTTTCGATTTTCGGTTTTGCTTGGCTGGCTTGGCTCGGGCGGCAGGAGACCATCGGCGCGGCGCAATTGACTTCGCTGGCGCTGGTGATCGGCTTCGAGGCGCTCGGCGTCGGGCTGGGCACGGCGGCCTTCGTTGCCTTCATTGCCCGCGCTACGCATCCGATGTACACGGCTACGCAGTTCGCGCTGTTCACCAGCTTGGCCGCCGTGCCGCGCACTTTCATCAATGCCGCTACCGGCTGGCTGGTCGAAGGCATGGGTTGGACCGCCTTCTTCCTGCTCTGCGCCGTGCTTGCGGTGCCGGGCATGGTTCTGCTGTTGCGAGTGGCGCCGTGGCAAAAAAACAACACTTACGCGGCCAATTGCCCCGGTTTGGGAAGTTAACCGGGGGCGCATTCAACTTTTTCCGCGCTTGTCCGTTATGATAATCAGGCACTCCACAAACGTCAGGGGGGCAATAAAATGGTGATTATCATGGACACGGAAACGGGCAAGAGGATCGGCGATCCGTTTTGCGAATACAGGCAGTTCGGCGCTTACGAAGAGGAAGTGCTGAATGCGGAATGGCTTCCTCAGCCAGCGCTGCAACTTGGCCTGAACGTTGTGGAAACCGCCATTTCGTCGGGCATGCGCGCCACTTCTGCCGTCATGGAAGACGCCGACACCTTTCTGCGCAAGGTTTATCTGTGCCAGGAATAGAAAGTCGTGAAGGCCGCGCGCCGTAACCAGTCCGGCGCGCGCTGATCGCGGGTTTCTGTTCCTGGCGGATGGTTCCTGTCCGTTGCAGGCCTGCCCCAAACCCGAAAAAATTCCTTTCCGGCAATCAAGCATGCGAAGGGTTGATTCATTGCCTCGATCATTATAAAGAATCCGCGATACTGTTGGTTTTTTGCTACAGTCGATGACTGCGATCGCCCTCGATAAAGCCGGTCAGCGGCTCCGGAACGTTTCTTCCCAGGGCTATCGCCTTGAATGATTCGCCCATTTCCTGAGGGTTGATCAGCTTGCCCACGGCGCGGGCAAGCTCTGGTGGTTCGGTGGCAGGGTTGTGGCGCGTGAGTTGTTCGCCGATGCCACAATTGATCAGAAACTGCGCCTGGCTGGTATAGCCCAGCAGGTCCAGCCCGGCATTGCAGCCGGCTTCGGCGATGGCGCTGAAATCAACGTGGGCGGTGATATCGCACCGGCCCGGCAGGTGGAATGGGTTGTCGTGCGCTCGGTGGCGGTAGTGGCACATCAGGCTGCCTGAGCGGCGTTGCGCATGGTAGTACTCGCATTGCGGGTAGCCGTAGTCGAGCAGCAACAACATGCCGCGTTCGAGCAGACGGCCCCATTCGGCGATCCAGGCGCGGGCGGCCAGGCCGATTTCCGAAACATAGGGTTCGTCGCGGCCATTGACCGGCAAGGCTTGCGCCGCTGCCAACAATGCGCCCTGCGCCAGGTGTTCCTGCCAGGCGAAACCGCCTTTGTCATCCAGCGCGACGCCGCGCTCGAAAATGCCGCTATCGCGCCAGGCTACGAGATGAACCGGCATCGCGTCCAGTAGTTCGTTGCCTAGTACCAAGCCGCTGAAATTCTGCGGCAGCCGCTCCAGCCAGGCGACGCGCCGCGCGAGATGCGGCGCATGCTCGGCCAGCGCCGCCTGTTGGCGCTGGCGCAGTTCGCCGGAGAGTTCGAGGATTAGGTAGCGTTCGGGCAGTGTGTCAAGCCGTTCCAGTTCCAGCAGCAACTCGGCAGCCAGCAGGCCGTTGCCGGCGCCGGCTTCGAGAATCTGCGGCGCTGTTAGGCGCAGGATTTGCGCCGCCTGGACTGCCAGCGTTTGGGCAAACAGGGGTGTCAGTTCTGGCGCGGTGATGAAGTCGCCGGCTGCGCCGAACTTGGGCGCGCCGCCGCTGTAATAGCCCATCCCCGGCGTGTAGAGCGCCAGTTCCATGTAACGCGCAAAGGAAATCCAGCCGCCGCAGTCGGCGATTTCAGCGGCGATGAGGATTGCCAGCGCATCGCTGGCGGCGTGTTCCTCGGCGCAGGGTTCGGGCAGGCAGGGTTCTATTTGCTTTCTTTCAGCAGTTTCCTGGCACTATCGATGCCGCCCAGGTTCGTGACGCGGGTGTAGCCCATTTTCTCCAGCGTTTCCTTGGCCAGGGCTGAGCGTCTTCCGCTCCTGCAATAAAGCTTGATCGGAGCCTGCAGGTTCTTCTCGTATTTCTGGATCGCGCTCCCGATCTCGTTATGCGGGATATTGATGGCGCCGTCGATGCGCGATTCGCGGTATTCCGCTTCGGATCGGACGTCGATCAGCAGGTCGGTGGAGAAAGCCGTGCCGCAGAACAGCAGGCCGGCTACTGCGAGTGTTGTCAGGATTGTTCTTGAGCAATTTGTCATGGGTGATCTCCCTACTGAAATAGGCTCTAAATTGGACATTATCGGTATTTTTGCGGCGGCGGCCAATTGCCATGAGTGCCTCCGGTAAAATCCGTGCATGACTTCGACTGATGAAATGAATTTCGAGCGCCGCTTCGGCGGTATTGCGCGCCTTTACGGTGAGTCCGCGCTGCAACGCTTCTGCGCGGCGCATGTGGTGGTGGCCGGCATCGGCGGCGTCGGCTCGTGGGCGGCGGAAGCGTTGGCGCGCAGCGCCATCGGCCATTTTACGCTGATAGACCTCGACCATATCGCCGAATCCAACACCAACCGGCAAATCCATGCGCTCGAAGGCGAATACGGCAAGGCCAAAGTGACGGCGATGGCGCAGCGCATCCGCGCCATCAATCCGGCCTGCCAGGTGACAGAAATCGACGATTTCGTCACGCCGGAAAATCTGGAAGCGTTGCTGCCGCCGACCGGGAAATTCGATTATGTGGTCGACGCCATCGACAACGTGCGCGCCAAGGCGGCGCTGATTGCCTATTGCCGAAACAAGCGCATCCCGATCATCACCGCTGGCGGCGCAGGCGGGCGGCGCGATCCGACCTGTATCCGCGTCGACGATCTTTCCCGCACCCAGCAGGATGCGCTGGCTTCCAAAGTGCGCGCGCTGCTGCGCAAGGAGCATGGTTTCCCGCGTGATTTGAAACAGAAATTCGACGTCGAGTGCGTGTTCTCGGTCGAACTCGCGGCTCGGCCCGAGGGGGCAGGGCAGGCTTGCGATCCTGAACAGGTGACAGCCTTGGCCGGCCTGAGTTGCGCCGGTTACGGCTCGTCGGTTGCCGTTACCGCCAGTTTCGGCCTTGCCGCCGCGGCGCGGGTGCTGGCCGGTATACTTAGGGCGTGTTCTCAATTAGGCGACGAGTGCGAACGATGAAAATAGTTCCGAGTGCAAGGCGCTAACGACTGCGATAATGATAGATAACCCCGTGGTTCTGGTAACAGGCGCGGCCCGCCGCGTCGGCGCGGAGATCGCGCGCGCGTTGCATGCGGCCGGCGCGCGAGTCGTGCTGCATTACCGCAGTCATTCTGCCGAGGAAGTGGCGCGATCGCTGAACGAGGCGCGACCGGATTCGGCTTTCTGCATACAGGGCGACCTGCGCGACTGCGACCGCTTGCCTGCTTTGGTCGAAACGGCGGTCGGGCGTTGGGGCAGGTTGGATGCGCTGGTCAATAATGCTTCCTCGTTCTTCGCTACGCCCGTCGGCAGCATTGACGAGCTAGCCTGGGATGATCTGATCGGCAGCAACCTGAAAGGCCCGCTGTTTCTGTCGCAGGCTGTTGCGCCGCGCCTGAAGGCGACACAGGGCGTGATAGTGAATATCACCGACATCCATGCCGAACATCCCCTGAAGAATTACCCGCTTTACTCTATTACCAAGGCGGGCCTGCTTGGATTGACCCGTGCATTGGCGCTTGAGCTGGCGCCGGAAGTGCGTGTCAATGCGGTAGCGCCGGGGCCGATCGAATGGCCGGAAGGAAACGACTTCAATGCCTCTGCCCGCGCGGAAATCATCAGCCACACCTTGCTCAAGCGCAAGGGGCAGCCTTCGGACGTTGCTTGCGCCGTGCGATTCCTGCTGTTCGATGCTCCCTTCGTGACCGGGCAGGTGATCAACGTCGATGGCGGGCGCTCCGCGCATTTGTAAGCTGACCTTTATGACTATGAACACTAGCATCCCACCTACCAGCCGCCAAGCCAACAAGCCGAATTACGAAGCCAACAAGCTGGCCAAGCGCCTGCGGCGCAATGTCGGCCAGGCCATCGAGGACTACGCCATGATCGAGCAGGGCGACAAGGTCATGGTCTGCCTCTCCGGCGGCAAGGATTCGCACGGCTTGCTGGATATCCTGCTCTACCTGCGGCAGCATGCGCCTATCGATTTCGAGATCGTTGCCGTCAATCTCGATCAGAAGCAGCCGGGTTTTCCAGCCGAGGTGCTGCCGCGCTATCTTACTGAACTCGGGGTGCCGTTCCGTGTCGAGGAGCAGGACACTTATTCCATCGTCAAGCGCATCCTGCCGGAGGGCAAGACGACCTGCTCGCTCTGTTCGCGTTTGCGGCGCGGCGTGCTCTATCGCGTGGCGGGAGAGCTCGGCGCTACCAAGATCGCGCTGGGCCATCATCGCAACGACATTCTGGAAACCTTGTTCCTCAACATGTTTTTCGGCGGCACCATGAAGGCGATGCCACCCAAGCTGCGCACCGACAACGGCAAGCATATCGTCATCCGTCCGCTGGCCTACTGCCGCGAGCAGGATCTGACGGCCTGGGCCGAAGTGCGCCAGTTCCCCATAGTTCCATGCGAACTATGCGGTTCGCAGCAGCATTTGCAGCGCAAGCAGATCAAGCTGATGCTGAATGAGTGGGAAAAACGTTTTCCCGGTCGTCTGGACTCGTTGTTCCGCAGCATGCAGAACGTGATTCCGTCGCATCTCGCCGACAGCAAGCTATACGATTTCGCCGGATTGCAACCGACTGGACTGGCCGATCCCGATGGCGACCATGTTTTCGATCCGGATGAATTTCCTGCCGAAGCTCAACCCATAGAGTTCTTGTCAGCAAAATAAAAAAGCCGTCGCCCGGTCGGGCGACGGCCTAGCATTTTGCGGCAATTGGGGAAGGAATTGGGGAAGGTCTGAACAAGTCCCCATGCCGTCATTCCCGCGGAAGCGGGAACCCATGATTTCAATAGGTTACTGGATTCCCGCTTCCGCGGGAATGACTTGATCAGAGGTTCCTTCGATTATTTCTTGGCCGGTGCGGCTTTTTTCTCCTCGACCTTTGCCGGAGCCGCGTCCTTTTCGCACTTCTTGATAAAGCTGGCTTTTGCAGCGCCGGCGAGTTTCTTCTCGGCGGCCTTGGCGTCGCAAGCGCTAGGCGCTGCTGCTTCGGCCTTTACCGGTGCGGCGGCGGGCTTGGCGTCCTTCTCGCACTTCTTCATGAAACTGGTCTTGGCTGCGCCGGCGAGTTTCTTCTCAGCGGCTTGAGCATCGCAAGAAGCGGCTTCAACTTTTGCCGGAGCGGCGGCCTTGGCTTCAGCCTTTTTTTCTTGTGCCTTGTCTGGGGCTGCCATGGCGACACTAGAGGCAAACAACGAGGCTAGGGCGATAACGATCAGTTTTTGCATTGCTTTCTCCTTTGGTGTGATTAAAACTGCAATAGGCTATTGTTCATAAATGCGTCGTGAATAATAGGCGTCACCCATTTCCTGGGATTCCGCGTTGTCGGAATTGAGCGCGCGTTGTTGCCGATTCAGGAATTCCTGCATGCTGTCGATGCCGCGCCGTTGCAGGATCGAGGTGCGTACCGCCGCTTCGAGCAGCACGGCCAGGTTGCGGCCGGCGGCAACGGGGATCGTCACCTTGCGCACCGGGACGCCGAGGATGATCTTGTTCTGGGCGTCGAGCGGCAGGCGCACTGCCTCGGGCACGCCCGGCTGCGGTTTTTGCAAGTTGACGATAAGACTGAGTTTCATCTTGCGTCGGCAGGCAGTTTCGCCGAATACGGTGCGAATATTGAGCAATCCCAAGCCGCGTACCTCAAGAAAGTCGCGTAGCAATTCCGGGCAGCGCCCTTCGAGCGAATCCGCCGCAAGCCGTGAGACCTCGACCACGTCGTCGGCGACCAGGCCATGGCCGCGGCTGATGAGTTCCAGACCAAGCTCGCTCTTGCCGGCGCCTGAATCCCCGGTAATCAGCACGCCCATGCCCAGCACATCCATGAATACGCCGTGCAGCGATACCGTTTCGGCCAGGATGCGCGACAGGTAGGTACGCAACGAATCGATAATGTTGGCCGCCATTAGCGTCGAGGTGAACAATGGCGTGTCTCCTTGTTCGCATAGCGTGCGAATAAGGGCGGGCACAGAGCAACCGTCGGCGACGACAACGGCCGGAGGCCGTGCGGCGATGATTTCCCCGAAGTGATAGGTTATTTTTTCGACGGAATGCCGTTCGATCCAGGTAACCTCTGGCGCGCCCAGCACTTGGAGCCGGTCTGGGTGAACAAAATTGAGGTGTCCAACCAGATCGGCCGTGGAGACATCCGGGTTGGTGATGGTAATGGCGCTATTTAGCGTGCCGCAGGCCCATTCCAGGCACAGCTTTTCGCGATTGTGCTCAAACAGTTGGGCAACTATCAGGCGGGGCATCGGCTTGCCAATTCTGGAAAATGGAATGTATGGTTTCTATGTCGGGCGCCTTGGCGAGGCTTTCGCGCTGGCTGCGCACGGAAAACAACTGCGCCAGTTCGGATAATATCTCAAGGTGTTCTTCGGACGCGGCTTCCGGCACCAGTAACACGAAAGCCATCAACACTGGCTTGCCATCGGGCGCCTCGAACTGCACCGGCGCAGCCAGACGTACAAAGCAGCCCAAGGCCCGCTTCAGCCCCTTGATGCGGCCGTGCGGGATGGCGACGCCCTGGCCCAGCCCGGTCGACCCGAGCTTTTCGCGGGTAAATAGCGCATCGTAAACTTGGCTGACGGCGATTCCCTGATGATTTTCGAACACCAGCCCCACTTGTTCGAACAACCGTTTCTTGCTGCCGGCTTCAAGGCCGATGACGATATTCGTGGGGGGCAGAAGCGGCGCGACCAGATTCATGAGGCAACAAAATCCCTGCGGCAGGGTGCCGGACTGTAAAGAATAGGAGATTGTCGAGTAGTAATGATTAGAGCCTGGACAATCGACGACGGGTAACGCCGTATAAGCGTCATAAGTTATTCATGGAAAACCAAATCTATGAACTGGTGCGCAGTATACTACCGCGAAACATTCCCGTCGCGAATGTCTGCGCAGTCAGTCATTCTCTCGGTTGATGCTTGTGGCCCTCGTGCGAATGATCGGAAACTTTCTCCTTGTGCTTGACCATCTGACGGCTCAGCTTGTCGGTAAGCGTGTCGATGGCGGCGTAAAGATCTTCTTCCGTGCTGTCGGCGTAGATATCCCGGCCTTTGACGTGCAGGGTTATTTCAGCTTTTTGGTTGAGCTTGTCGACCGAAAGGATTACGTGTGCGCTGGTAATCTGGTCGAAGTGACGAATCACGCGGTCTAGCTTGGCGTTGACGTAGTCATGGATAGCCGGAGTGACTTCCACGTGGTGACCGGTGATAGTGATGTTCATGATTTCTCCTTGTTAGAGGGTTTTACGCAGATTGACCGGCGGGATATTGAGCGCCTCGCGGTATTTTGCAACAGTGCGACGCGCGACGACAAATCCCTGCTGGCCCAGGATTTCCGCGATCCTGGCGTCCGCAAGCGGCTTGTGGCCGTCCTCGGAACTCACCAGTTGCTTGATTAGCGCACGGATCGCGGTGGATGAAGCCGCGCCGCCGGTTTCGGTGGCGACGTGGCTGCCAAAAAAGAACTTGAATTCGAAAATGCCGCGCGGACTGGCCATGTATTTCTGCGTGGTCACGCGCGAAATTGTTGATTCGTGCAGGCCGAGCGTATCGGCGATCTCGCGTAGCGTCAGCGGGCGCATCGCCACTTCGCCATGCTCGAAGAACTGTCGCTGGCGGTCGACGATGGCCTGGGCTACGCGCAGGATGGTGTCGAAGCGCTGCTGGACATTCTTGATCAGCCACTTGGCTTCCTGTAGCTGGCTGGCCAGGCCGCTGCCGCCATTGCTCTTGTCGCTGCCGGCGCGGCTGCGCTGCAGGATGTCGGCGTAGAGACGATTGATGCGCAGGCGCGGCATTGCATCCGTGTTGAGGCGGGCTATCCAGGCGCCGCGCAGCTTTCTTACCACTACGTCGGGGATGATGTAGCGCGTGTCGGCAGGCGAATATTGGGCGCCAGGGCGAGGGTTGAGCGAGCAAATCAGGGTGTGCGCTTCGCGCAACGCTTCATCGGTGCAATGCAAAACTTTTTTTAACCGGGCAAAGTCGCGCGCGGCAAGCAAGCCGAGATGTTGACGCACCAAGTCCTGCGCCAGGAGAAGAGTTCTGGCCGCATTTTCCGACGTGGCCACTATTGGCAATCGCTCCAGTTGCAACAACAGGCATTCCTTCGGGTTGCGCGCGCCGATGCCGGGCGGATCGAAATTCTGCAAGTGGCGTAGCGCTATGTGCAGTTCATCCAGCAATTCTTCGCGGTTGCCTTCGCGCTCTTCTTTGATCTCGCAAATTTCATCGATGTCTTCGGCGAGAACGTCGAGCAGTTCCTCAAGCGGTTGCGACAGGTAACCGTCATCGTCGAGCGCCTCGATCAAGAAGCTGACGATGCAACGGTCGCGTTCCGACATCGGCGTCAGCGCGAGTTGCGCGCCGAGGTGATCGCGCAATGTGGTGGCCGCAGCCTGGATATCGCTGTAATCGGAATCGTCCTCGTCGCGCGGGCCGTGGTTGGCGGGGGCATCGCCGCCCCAGTTGGAATCGGCCAGCACCTCGTAGTCTTCATCATGCGTCGAGGCGGGGGATTCACCGGCGCCGGTTTCTTGTCCGGTTGGGCCCAGCGTATCCCTGCCGGGAGTGAAGGCAGGAATGTCTCCGGGCTCTTCACGCTCAAGCAAGGGATTCTCCTGCAAGAACTGCTCAATCTCCTGGTCGAGTTCCAGCGTCGACAGTTGCAACAGCCTGATCGATTGCTGCAATTGCGGCGTTAGCGCGAGATGCTGTGAGAGCCTGAGCTGGAGAGTCTGTTTCATGACCTGGTGCGTATTTACATGCGGAAGTTCTCGCCCAGATAGACTTTTCGGACGCTTTCATTATAGACAATTTCATCTGGCCGTCCGGAGGCCAACACTTCGCCTTCATTGATGATGGTGGCGCGGTCGCATATTCCCAATGTTTCCCGGACGTTATGATCGGTGATCAGCACGCCGATGCCGCGTTCCTTGAGAAAACCGATGATTTTCTGGATTTCAATCACGGCGATCGGATCGACGCCGGCAAACGGTTCGTCAAGCAGGATAAAGCGTGGCGTGGTTGCCAGGGCGCGGGCGATTTCGACGCGGCGGCGTTCGCCGCCGGAGAGCGAGATGGCCGGGTTGTGGCGCAGCGGGGCGATATGCAGTTCATGCAGCAGCGCGTCGAGACGGGTTTCGATTTCCTCTTCTGAAAGCGGCAAGCCATCCTTTAGTTGCAGCTCGAGCACGGCGCGAATGTTGTCGGCGACATCGAGCTTGCGGAACACCGAGGTTTCCTGGGGCAGGTAGGAAAGGCCAAGTTGCGCGCGACGGTGTATCGGCAGGTGGGTCATGTTGATGTTATCGCTGCCGGAACCGCTGAGCAGGCGAATCACGCCTCCATCGGCCGGAACCAGCCCGACGATCATGTAGAAACAGGTGGTCTTGCCAGCGCCGTTTGGTCCGAGCAGGCCGATCACCTCGCCGCTGCCGACCTCGAAGGAAACATCCTTGACCACCGTGCGCTGCTTGTATTTTTTGCGCAGTCCGGCAACGCTAAGGGTGCTGCCCTGTGTCGGCGCAACTTGGAGTGCAGTATCCATTTCAGCCATTTTGTCCGGGGCCGTCTGTAACCCCATTCCCTTCCGCTTTGATTACCTTGCAAATGACCTCGCTGGCAAAGCCGCGGCTTTGCAGGAAACGGGCTTGTCGCGCCCATTCGCGCGCATCGCGCGGCCTGCTGCCGAATTTGCTCCACCAGACGGCTTTCGCCCGCGCCATCTCATTATTCATTTCTTCGCCGGATTCGTCGATAGCTGCCATCTGGGCCAGTGCGGACTCGATCAGTTCGGCGGCAATCCCCTTGGTGCGCAATGTGTTTCTGAGCCGGGCTGCGCCGAAGCGCGCGGCATGGCTGCGCAGATAGGCCTCGACATAGCGGGTGTCGGAGAGCAGCCCGCTCTGCTCAAGTTGATCAAGCACGGTCGCGATGTCTTCAGCGACGTCTGGACTGTCAGATGCAATGGCGAGCAGCTTCCGCGCGAGCTCGGCGCGACTGTGCTCGCGCCGGGCCAATTGCTTGATTGCATGTTGGCGCAGCCTGTCGAGTAAGGATGGCGCGCTATCAACCAAATGACTCAAGTCGCCTGTGCCGTGACTGGATCTGACGCCAGCGCATCAACCCCGACGGCGGCGCGTACCTTGTTTTCAATTTCACGCGCGATCTCCGGATGCTCCCTCAGATACTCGCGCGAATTGTCCTTGCCCTGGCCGATCTTTTCGCCTTTGTAGGCATACCAAGCGCCGGACTTGTCGATAATCTTGTGTTCAACGCCAAGCTCGATGATTTCGCCTTCGCGCGAAATGCCTTCTCCATAGAGAATATCGAAATGCGCTTCGCGGAACGGCGGCGCGACCTTGTTCTTGACGACTTTTACCTTGGTTTCATTGCCGATCACCTCGTCGCCCTTCTTGATGGCGCCGGTGCGACGGATGTCGAGGCGCACCGAAGCGTAGAACTTGAGGGCATTGCCACCGGTCGTAGTTTCCGGGCTGCCGAACATGACGCCGATTTTCATGCGGATCTGGTTAATGAAGATCACCAGCGTGTTGGTGCGCCGGATGTTGGAGGTCAGTTTGCGTAGCGCCTGGCTCATCAGCCGCGCTTGCAGGCCGGGCAACTGGTCACCCATCTCGCCTTCGATTTCCGCCCTGGGCACCAGCGCCGCCACCGAGTCGATGACAATGATGTCGACCCCGCCCGAACGCACCAGCATGTCGGCGATTTCCAGCCCTTGTTCGCCTGTGTCGGGCTGAGATATCAGCAAATCCCCGACATTCACGCCGAGCTTGCCGGCATAGACGGGGTCAAGCGCGTTCTCGGCATCGATGTAAGCGGCCACTCCGCCTGCCTTTTGTATCTCGGCCACCACATGCAGGCACAAGGTGGTCTTGCCCGAGGATTCCGGTCCGTAGATTTCGACTACCCGTCCACGTGGCAGGCCGCCAGTGCCAAGCGCGATATCAAGGCCGAGCGAGCCGGTGGAAACCACCTGCAGATCGTTCTCGATCTGTGCTGCGCCCATTTGCATGATCGAACCCTTGCCGAACTGCTTTTCGATCTGGGCTAGCGCCGCTTGCAATGCCTTGTTTTTGTTGTCATCCATAGTGTTTCCCATCCTTTTGAGGTGCTGCCAAGCAGCGATATTTGCTGATTATGGCACAATTTTTGCCGGCCAATTTCATGATGCCGTCGCCGTTAGCATTCGGCATCGAGCAGCATTAGGATTTCCTCCAGCGCGTGAATTACCGCCTGCCGTCGAACTGCTTCGCGGTCGCCGGTAAAGTGACGGGTTTCGCTTTTCGGCAAAGCGTTTTCACCTTCCCTGGCCCACGCAAAACAAACCGTTCCGACAGGCTTCTCCGGCGTGCCGCCATCCGGTCCGGCAATGCCGGTGATCGCCAGCGCGACCTGGGCGCGGGAATGAATCAGCGCCCCGGTCGCCATTTCCCGTGCCGTTTCCTCGCTGACTGCGCCATAACTTGCCAATGTCTCGGCTTTCACCCACAGCATTTCCTGTTTCGAGATGTTGGAATAGGTAATAAAGCCGCGCTCGAACCAGGCTGAACTGCCCGCCGTTGCCGTGACAACTTCGGCTACCCAGCCCCCTGTGCAGGATTCCGCGCAAGCAAGCATTAACTTCCGGCTTGCCAGGGCTTTCCCGACGGCTGCCGACAGGGCTAATAAATTCGCGTCCATGCCCAATTCAGCGCCAGCACTGACAACACTGTATATGCGGCGGCAACGACGTCGTCCATCATCACGCCGAAACCGTTCTTCATGCGATCGTCGAAATAGCGTGCCGGTTGCGGCTTGACGATGTCGAAAAAGCGGAACAGCAGGAATGCCGCCGCTTGCCACAGGATGTCCTGCGGCGCCAGCAACAGCACCGCCCAGAACGGCATGATCTCGTCCCAGACGATGGCGCCGTGGTCTGGCTCGTTAAGGTCTCTCCCGGTGCGGTCGCAAGCCAGCACACCGACGGCGAAGGCGGCCAGCAGAAATACGGCAAAGCCGGTTTCGCCGATAACCATGCGTAGCAACGGATAAGTCGCCCAAGCGAACAGCGTGCCAACGGTTCCCGAAGCCACTGGTGACAGCCCGCTGCCCATGCCGCAGGCGATGAAATGGGCAGGATGGCTGAAAAGAAAGCGCCAAGGAGGGGGCGTAGATTTTTTGATTTTCATGTTAGCTCAAGCGTTGGCGAAATGGTCGTAGCCCCGGCAACCAACGTCAAGCGGTTGGCCCTTGGTATTCATCAAATCTCCGGCCTTCCCTTCTACAATGCTGCCGATGCAAGTGAGCGCCAACTGGAGTTGTTCGGATAGTGCGTTGATCCTGTCGCGACTTGTTGCCGGTGCGGTAAACAGCAATTCGTAATCGTCACCGCCAGCAAGTAGGCAATCCTGCGCCAGCTCTTTATCCGGGCAGAATTGCAGGACGGCATCGGGTAGCTTGTCGAAATCCAGTTTCGCCGCAACCCCTGAACTTTCCAGCATGTGACCCAGATCGGCCAACAGGCCATCGGAAATATCGATGGCAGCGCTGGCGAGTCCGCGCAAAGCGAGTCCCAGGCCGACGCGGGGCTGCGGCCGGTACAGCGCGGACAGACTGTTGATGAGCGCAGGCTCATTCAGCGTGCACTTGCCTTGAAGATGCGCCAAACCAAGCGCGGCCAGACCGGTAGCGCCGGAAATCCATATTTCGTCCCCCGGTTTTGCCCCGGAACGCAGCAACGACTTCCCTTGTGGCGTTTCCCCCATGATTGTGACACAGCAGTTAAGCGGTCCGCGTGTGGTATCGCCGCCGATGACATCGACGGAAAACTTTTCAGCACAATCGAAAAACCCGCTGACGAAGGCGGCCAGCCATGTTTCCTGGTTGGCATTGGGCAAGGCCAGGGCCAGCAATGCCCAGCGCGGTAGCGCTCCCATCGCCGCCATGTCGGAAAGATTGACAGCCAGCGTTTTCCAGCCTAGCGATGCCGGGTCGGTGTCAGGCAGAAAGTGAGTGCCAGCCACTAACATGTCGGTCGAAATGACCAATTCCATGCCGGGAGCAGGATGGATGATCGCGCCGTCGTCACCAACGCCCAATACGGAATGCGTTACCGGGTGTTTGAAGTAACGGCCGATCAGTTCAAATTCGGAAGGCACGGAATGTCAATTCCTGCTGGCCTCATTTGGCCGTAGCGTAGCCGCCAGCTTGTCGAGAATGCCGTTGACGAATTTATGACCATCGGTGCCGCCGTAACTCTTGGCTAGTTCGATGGCCTCGTTGAGCACGACGCGATAGGGCGTTTCGGGGTGATACATCAGTTCGCAGGCGCCAAGCAACAAAATGCCGCTCTCGATCGGTGAAATCTCTTTCCAGGGGCGGTCGATATGCGGTGTAATCGCCTGCTGTAGCGTTTCTGCCTGAGCGAGCGTCTGGTGCAGCAAGGTCTTGTACAGATCAGTGTCGATCTTGTCGAAACCAGCAACCCCAGCAGCCTGACTTTCGATGGCTGCCTCATCCTGATTGCCGACCTGCCATTGATAGAGGCCTTGCAGGACGAATTGGCGGGCGCGGTGGCGAGCGGATTTATTGCTCATTCAGGGTGCTCAACAGGTTGGCCATTTCCACGGCGGCCTGGGCTGCCTCCTTGCCTTTTTGCGCCATGCGCGCCAGCGCCTGGTCGTCGTCTTCGGTGGTGAGCACGGCGTTGGCGATGGGAATGTTGAAGTTCAGTTGCACGTCAGCGATGCCGCGCGCCGATTCGTTGGAGACGATCTCGAAATGGTAGGTCTCGCCGCGAATGACGCAGCCGAGCGCAATCAATGCGTCAAAACTCTCGCTTTGCGCCATCGTCTGTAGTGCCAGCGGGATTTCCAAAGCGCCCGGCACGGTCGCAATGGTCACGTCAGCGGTGGCAATGCCGAGGTTTTCCAATTCATCGACGCAGCCGGAAAGCAAGCCTTCGCCAATGTCGGGATTGAAACGGCTCATGACGATGCCGATGCGCAGCCCGTCGCCATCGAGATTGGGTTCGATTTCGGGAATATTGTCAAAACGTGCCATGGGAATCCTTTATTGTGCGCCATCCGGCGTAAAAAAACCGCAAACCTCCAGCCCGAAGCCAGTCATGCTCGGCAGCTTGCGCTGGTCCGACATCAGGCACATCTTGCCGACGCCGCAACTGCGCAATATTTGGGCGCCGATGCCGTAAATCCGCGGATCCCACTTGGCGGCGGGACGCGCTGCCAGACGTTCATCCCTAAAAGAGGTCAGCAAATCCTGGCTGCCTTCGGCATGCTGCAACAGAACGATGACGCCGCTGCCGGCCTCGGCAATGATTTTCATGGCCTGGTCGATGCTGAAACTGTGGCGCCGGTTTTGGCTGTCGAGAAAGTCCAGCACGGAAACCGGCTCATGCACCCGCACCAGGGTTTCCTGCTCCTTGCGAATTTCGCCGATGGTTAGCGCCAGATGTACCTCGCCCGTGCTCTTGTCCTCGAAGGCGGCGAGACGAAATGTGCCGTAGCAGTTGGTGACTAATTTTTCGGCGACGCATTCGATCAGTGTTTCGTTCTCGCTGCGGTAGTGAATCAGGTCAGCGATGGCGCCAATTTTCAGTTGATGCTTGGCGGCGAATTCGATCAGATCCGGCAACCGCGCCATGCTGCCGTCGTCCTTGAGTATCTCGCAAATCACTGCCGCCGGCTCCTTCCCGGCAAGCATGGTCAGGTCGCAACCGGCCTCGGTGTGGCCGGCGCGCACCAGCACGCCGCCAGGTCGCGCCATGATCGGGAAAATATGGCCCGGCTGGACGATGTCCTCCGCTTTCGCATGCTTGGCAATTGCTGCCTGCACGGTGCGGGCCCGATCCTGCGCCGAAATGCCGGTTGTTACACCTTCCGCCGCCTCGATGGAAACGGTGAAGGCGGTGTTGTAGGGACTCTTGTTATCGCGCGCCATCTGCGTCAAGCCAAGCTGGCGGCAACGCGCCTCGGTCAGGGTCAGGCATACCAGGCCACGGGCATGCGTAACCATGAAATTGATGGCTTCCGGCGTGACGTTCTCGGCGGCGATCAGGAGGTCGCCTTCGTTCTCGCGGTCTTCCTCGTCGACGAGTATGACCATGCGCCCGGCGCGAAGCTCGGCAATGATGTCCTGGATCGGGCTAAGGCTCATGCGATGGAATTTCCTGAGTGCGAACGAAGGCTGCCATTGTAATCCGGCCAGGGTAAGCCGTGGAATGTAAGTAAAACTAGCGCGTCTCGACCGACAGCATGCGCTCGACGTAGCGCGCAAATATGTTGAATTGCGTCACAACTCAGTCCCTGCACTAAAATTTCCTGGTTACACGTTCGATACCGTCACCGATACCGTCATTCTGTCATGCGCCTTCAAGGCCAATTTTTACGCGCATTCTAGCAAAGTTACCACCTCTCGACACCTTGAAATACTTCCAATAGACTATAGCTGTCACGTTCGATTTTTGCCGCTCGGCAGCAGAGCTTGACGACTCGCGCAGCACCGCCAACCTGAACAATGTCTCCCGAAAAGTTCTTCGGAGCAAGATCGACTCGTTCGGGCACGCAATTTCCCCAAGCTTCTGATCTGAATTCGCCACTGTCCAGGCGAGGCCGCTGCGCGCCTTTTCAATCCTATTTACCTTTCATTCTGGAGACTGCCCATGGCTGATACCCCAAATAGCGCTTCAACTGCCACATTGGATTTTCAACAGTTTTTTAAGTGCATACCAATGGAATGCGATCATGATGATGTCTTTGCTTGTCTGGCCGCCCTCACTGGACGCCCCCTGAGAGAGATACGGCAGTTAGCCATCGACAAGTTCGGACATCCACCTCACGGCCCCTACTGGCTGGCGGAGGAATCACTGATAACCCGGATGTGCGCTTATTACGGCCTGGTTGCCACCGTCTATAAGGAGTTCTACGAATTCGAGGGCTTGCCGGATGTCGCCATTCTGCTGATCGACTACGACGAGTCAAAAGAGATCGGACGGCATGTCGTGTTCCATCGAGTGCGATCTGGCCCAGGCCCGACACAAAGCGTCACGGAATACATCGTCGATCCAGCGTACTGGATCTCCCCGACCAAGCAGATTCGACGTGATGTACGCACCGCCAGGGACATACAGGCTTCTTGGTTCATCGGTATTCACCAGATGGCCCAAATCCCCGGTAAGAAATTTCAGCCGTAACCAGCAGGCTAACTACAGCGGAAACCCCGTACCCGAAGCATTTTTTATATCTCAACACCCAACACGAGGAAACTTATTATGGCAACGACACCAACCACGCAAACATTCCAACCAGCATTCAGAAGGATTGAGGCGAGCACCGACTTCGATTCAGTGTTTGCTTGTATCTCCATGATCACGGGCAAGCCGCTGGCCGAAATACGTTAGACCGCCATTAAACAATTAAGACATCCCGAACACGGGCCTTACTACATTACGGAAGGTCTCATCGTCAAACTCTTGGCGCACTATGGCTGGGCCGCAACGGAATACAAAGTCAGCAAGGGCATCGCATCGTTGCCTGACCTAGCGATTGCCTTGGTCGAGTACAACGAGGAAACCGAAATTGGCAGGGAGGTTCTGTTTCACAGAATTCCAGCCGGCAAAGACCAAAAACAGTCGGTTGAGTACATCATCGATCCGGCCTACTGGATCAATCCGAGCTTGCACGTTCGTACCGATATCAAGGGGTTCCCCACGTCTTGGTATATCGGCGTCACCCCAGCAAAGAAGGCTAACGGAAAGTGAGGGAATCCTATACAAACGGGCAAACACAGAGTCCATGATATTCAAATAATGCAAGACTAGGAGGATAAGCATAAAATGCTCATAACCTTATGAGCTACAGCATCCACCAACTCGCTTACTTTGCGCACCAACTGACCCGCCGCGCCGCGTCCAATTCCATGGATCGCATGGCTGGCGCATTGCTGGATGCTCAGGTCGACCTCAATCCGCACCAGATAGATGCGGCTCTATTTGCAACAAGCAATCCGTTATCCAAGGGCGTCATCCTTGCTGACGAAGTTGGCCTTGGTAAAACCATTGAAGCCGGACTATTGATTGCCCAGCGTTGGGCAGAGCGCAAACGCCGCATTCTGGTCATCACCCCGGCCAACCTACGCAAACAATGGCATCAAGAACTGGCGGATAAATTTGGTCTTACGGCCAGCATCCTTGAAACCAAATCCTACCGGCAAGCATTAAAGGAAGGCATAGCTAACCCGTTTGACGTTGCAGGCAATGGCGCAAACGTACTCATTTGCTCCTATCAATTCGCTGCCGGCAAAGCCAAGGCCGTTCAGTCTGTGCCCTGGGACTTGGTGGTTATCGACGAAGCGCACCGCCTGCGTAATGTTTATAAGCCAGAGAACAAGACAGCACGCACGTTGCGTGATGCGCTAATGCTTCCGCACAAGGTCTTGCTGACTGCCACGCCACTGCAAAACTCGTTGCTGGAGTTGTATGGCCTTGTCAGCTTTGTCGATGAGCGCGTTTTTGGAGATTTGGATAGCTTCCGCGCCCAGTTTGGACAGATCAAGGATGCCGCAAGCTTCGATGCTCTGAAAAACCGCATCCAGTCTATCTGCAAGCGCACGCTCCGGCGGCAGGTCGAGGCGTATGTCAAATACACCCGACGCATTCCGATGCTGCAAGAATTCGTTCCGGGTGCAGACGAAACCAGGCTTTACAACTACGTGTCGGAATACCTGCAACGCCAATCCCTTTACGCTCTGCCGAATAGCCAGCGTCAATTGATAACGCTAGTGCTGCGCAAGTTGTTGGCGTCATCTACGTTTGCCATAGCCGGGGCACTGGAAACCCTGGTCAAACGGTTGCGCCAGAACCTCGATGAAAAAGCCGCCAGCATGGACCTTGCCGAGGAACTGGATCAGGACTATGAGGCACTAGACGAACTCGCCGACGAGATTGATGCCGCCAGCGCGGGCAATACAAAGGCCACGACTGCGGCAGAGATCACCGCCATCAAAGCAGAAATCAGCGAGTTAGAGTCCTTCCGCAATCTCGCCGTTTCGATTACCGAAAACGCCAAGGGTACGGCCCTGCTGCAAGCACTCAACGTAGCATTCAAGAAGCTGAATGAGCTTAACGCTCCCAAGAAGGCTATCGTCTTTACCGAATCCCGCCGCACGCAAGAGTACCTACTGAAACTGCTGGCTGGGACGGAATACGGCCCCGGTGTCGTACTCTTCAACGGCACCAACAGCGACGCCAAGGCTCGCCAAATCTACGCCGAGTGGATCGAGCGACATGCCGGAACCGACCGCGTTTCTGGCTCTCGCACTGCCGATACCCGCGCGGCACTGGTCGACTACTTTCGCGAACAAGGCAGTATCTTGATCGCCACCGAAGCAGGGGCAGAAGGTATCAACCTCCAATTCTGCTCAATGGTCATCAACTACGATCTACCGTGGAACCCTCAACGCATCGAGCAGCGTATCGGGCGCTGCCACCGCTACGGCCAAAAACACGATGTCGTGGTGGTCAACTTCCTGAATCGCGACAACGAGGCCGACCGGCGCGTCTATCAGTTGCTCGCCCAAAAATTCCAACTTTTCGATGGCGTCTTCGGTGCTAGTGATGAAGTGCTGGGCGCGGTCGAGTCCGGCGTCGATTTCGAGCGCCGCATCGCCGAGATTTACCAGACCTGTCGTCACTCCGAGGCCATTCATAGCGCCTTCGAGCAACTGCAACTCGATCTGGCCGGCGAGATTTCCGACGCCATGCTCAACGCCCGCAAGGCGCTACTGGATAATTTCGACGAGGACGTGCAAGAGCGGCTAAGGCTGCGTGACCTCGATGCCCATGCATCGCTCGGCAAGCTTGAACGTCTGTTGATGCGTTTCACCCGCGCCGCGCTCAATGGGCATGCCGACTTCGATCAGGACAATACCGGCTTTCGGCTGACCAGCCTTCCCGATGGCGTGCAAGATGGAACCACGACCGCTATTCCGCTGGGTAGATACGAACTGCCGCGCCGAAGTGAAGAAGCCCACATTTACCGCATGTCACACCCGCTCGCGCAGGCCTTGATCGACCGTGCCCAATGTGTGCCTCTGCCACCTAGTAAATTAGTACTCGACTACGAATCCTACGGTACCAAGGTTACGGTCATTGAGGAACTGAGAGGCAATACCGGCGTACTGATGGTTCAGCACCTTCGGATTCAATCGCTAGGAGCTACCGAAGAACATCTGCTTGCCGCCGCGATTGACGCCGCTGGCACAACCTACGATCAGGACATTACCGAACGGCTGCTCAGCATGCCAGGACGTGCTGAAGCCCTGCCACGCGTCAATGGCGCACCGGTTCAGCAATCGCTTTCCGACGAGTTGCTCACGGCGCATCAGGCCATGCTGGATTTCGCAGCAGCAAACGTCGCGATCCCCCCCGCTTTACAGCAGCAGATCGACCAGCAGAAAGCCCGTGTGATTGCCGATATTGAGTCACGCAACCTGAGCTTTTTCACGCAGGAAACCGAAAAGCTCGATGCTTGGGCCGACGACCTGAAGGTAGGCCTTGAGCGAGAGATCAAGGAGCTTGACCGGGAAATCAAGGAAGCCCGGACAAAAAGCAAAGGCGCAGCCACCCTTGCTGATAAACTGCAAGCTCAAAAAGAGCAGCGTGATCTTGAAGCACAACGCGACAAGAAACGCAGGGAATTGTTTAACCGGCAGGATGAAATCCAGGCCAAGCGTGACCAGTTGATCGAGGAGCTTGAAAGCCAATTGGGCCAGCAAATCCTACAACGAACCCTTTTCTGCTGTGATTGGGAGTTGCAATGACAGAACCAACAATTACATGCCCGAATTGCAAAACCGAAATTCGTCTGACCGAATCGCTTGCCGCCCCGTTGATCGAGGCGACACGGAAACAATTCGAGCAGCAGTTGTCGCAAAAGGATGAAGAAATCGCCAAGCGCGAGCAGGGCATCCGTGACAAGGAAAAGCAGATTGCCGAGGCCAAGCGCACCCTGGATGATCAAGTCGCCGATCAGGTAGCGGCGAAGCTCAAATCCGAGCGCACCCGCGTCATCGAGGAAGAATCCAAGAAGGCCAAACTAGCTGCCGCCACCGAGCTGGAAAACAAGGCGCGCGAACTGGCCGATCTTCAGGAAGTGCTCAAGGTCCGCAATGCCAAGCTTGCCGAAGCCCAGCAAGCGCAGGCCGAGCTTATCAAGAAACAGCGTGAACTCGACGACGCCAAGCGCGAACTGGAACTGACGGTCGAGAAACGTGTGCAGGAAGGATTGACCGAAGTCCGAACGCAGGCAAAGCATGAGGCAGAAGAAGGCCTGAAGCTCAAGGTCATGGAAAAAGACCAGACCATCGCCTCAATGCAGCAAAAAATCGAAGAACTCAAACGAAGGGCCGAGCAAGGCTCGCAGCAATTGCAGGGAGAAGTGCAGGAGCTTGAACTTGAAAACCTGCTACGCGCAAAGTTTCCGTTCGACTCCATCGAACCTGTTCCCAAGGGTGAATTCGGCGGGGATGTCCTGCAACGAGTCGTCAGCCAGAGTGGCCAAGCAAGCGGCACGATTCTTTGGGAAACCAAGCGCACCAAGAACTGGAGCGACAGCTGGCTCGTCAAGCTACGCGAAGACCAGCGTACCGCGAAAGCTGAAATCTCCGTTCTTGTCAGTCAGGTTCTCCCTAAAGGCGTCGAAGCCTTCGATGTCGTCGACGGTGTCTGGGTGACCAGCCCGCGTGCCACGCTGCCGGTGGCGACCGTCCTGCGTCATACTTTGCTACAGGTCAGCATGGCGCGGCAGGCCTCGGAAGGCCAGCAGACCAAGACCGAAATGATTTATCAGTACCTGACCGGCCCGCGCTTCCGCCATCGGGTCGAGGCCATCGTCGAAGCGTTTTCCACCATGCAGGAAGACCTCGATAAGGAGCGAAAGGCTATTATGAAGCAGTGGGCCAAGCGCGAGGAACAAATTGAGCGCGTGATGGGAGCTACGGTGGGTATGTATGGTGACTTGCAGGGGATTGCGGGTAAGTCGTTACAAGAGATCGAGGGGTTGGAATTGCCCGCGCTTGGCGGCCCTGACTAATAACAATAAATGCGTCATGTAGGTATTGACTAGACGGATGCTCAATCGGTTGGCGGGAATAACAAGTGATCGAATCTGTGCGGATTAAAGATATTGCAACGTACGGCAATGTCGCAGAGCAATTGACGGGGCTATCGAAGTTCAACTTCCTATATGGCTCAAATGGTTCTGGAAAGACAACGATCTCGCGGGTGATCGCTGACGAGATCAATTTCCCTACTTGCACGGTAACTTGGAAAGGAGGGGCCAAGCTGCAGGCAATGGTTTACAACCGCGACTTCATCACGGCGAACTTCAACCAGTCGAGCGAGCTTAAGGGAATATTTACACTTGGACAGCAAAATATTGAAACGCTCAATCTAATTGCTGCCGCCAAGACTAGACTTGACGATCTTGCAAAAGAAATCCAAGCGCTAAACGCCGCCTTGCAAGGCGAAAACGGCGCTGGGGGAAAGAAGGGGGAGCTGGCATCCCTTGAAGAAGAGTTCAAAAACAAGTGTTGGGCACAAAAGCAAAAGCACGACGAAAAACTTGCTGGAGCTCTTGAGGGCTTTCGGGGGAGCGCAGAAAAATTCAAGGCGAAAATTCTGCAAGAATCTGGTTCAAATTCGGCGACGGCCCAGTCGTTAGACTATCTCGAAAAAAAAGCAAAAACAGTTTTCGGCCCCTCGCCGTCTTCAGAACAAACCGTTCTGGAAATTGATGCAGTGAACGTTATCGCGCATGAGGCCAACCCAATTCTTAAAAAGCGAGTATTGGGTAAAGAGGATGTCGACATCACCGCGATGATAAATAAGCTGGGCAATAGTGATTGGGTCAGAGAAGGGCGGTCGTTCTACGATATTAACGACAAAACCTGCCCATTTTGCCAACAGAGTACAAAGGATGCCTTTGCACAAAGTTTGAATGACTATTTCGATGAGACCTTTATTGCAGACAGCAAGTCGATTGACACCCTTTCGGCTGATTATGCGACTGACTCCGCTCGCATTCAGCAAAAAATTTCATCCATCATTGCCACTCCGTCAAGATTCCTAGATGTTGAAAAGCTAAAGGTCGAGAAGGAGTTGCTAGATTCCATGTTAACAATTAACGCTCAACGGCTCGCTTTGAAAAAGAAAGAGCCGAGCAAGATTGTCGAGTTGGAATCCATAGGTAATGTAGTATCGGCCATCGGGGTTCTCATCACTGCCGCTAATGCGCAAGTTGTTGAGCATAACAAAATGGTCTCAAACCTTGCAAAAGAACGTAAAGATTTAACGGCGCAAGTATGGAGATATCTTCTTGATGTAGAACTCAAGACCGAATTGGCTGCATACAACACCAAAAAAGACGGCCTTTCTAAAGCAATCAGTGGAATATCTGATTCGATTCTCGCGAAGACAAAAGACAAGGGCACCAAAGCTGCTGAGATCAGAGTTCTCGAAAAGGAAACGACGAGCATTCAGCCAACAATAGACGGGATCAATGGACTTTTGTCGTCCTTCGGATTTCAAGGTTTTGCGTTAGCAATAGCTGCCAATGGCACATGCTACAGGCTGGTACGTAGTGACGGCACCGATGCAAAAGAGACTCTGAGTGAGGGTGAAAAGAGCTTTGTCACCTTCCTATATTTCTATTACTTACTAAAAGGAAGCGATTCGGAGTCAGGGATGACAACAGATCGTGTTGTTGTATTTGACGATCCCGTTTCCAGTCTCGATAGCGATGTATTGTTCCTTGTTAGCAGCCTGATCAAAAGCCTCATTGATGAAGTTCGAGTTGGGGCTGGGCATATAAAGCAGATATTTGTCTTTACGCATAACGTCTATTTCCACAAGGAGGTGACATTTAATCCAAACCGTCGAGGCGGTGCGATGAAAGACGATACGTTCTGGATTGTCCGAAAGTCGGAGTTGGCGTCAAAACTGGAAAAGTACGACTCAAATCCAATAACGACGTCTTACGATCTACTGTGGGCTGAAGTCCGAAGGCCGGATAGATCAAAACTTACGATTCAAAATACTCTGCGCCGTATTTTGGAAAACTATTTCAAGATTCTAGGTGGCATTGATCCAGACAAGATTTGCGAGAAATTTTATGGCAAAGACAAAATCATCTGCAAATCATTATTCTCGTGGGTGAACGATGGGTCGCATTTTGCCAACGATGATCTTTTTGTGTCGATTGACGATGGAATGGTTGAAACGTATTTGAGCGTTTTCAAGGCGATTTTTGACAAGACTGAGCACTTTGCGCACTACAAGATGATGATGGGTGAGGCATACGTAGAGATATCCGATGGGGAACTGGCGGCATGAAGCAAAAGCTTGAACTTACCTGGATCGGCAAGGATGCGAGGCCGAAGCTGGAACCGCGCATTTTGTTGGGCGATCCGGAGAAAAGCTATCACGCGAGGCATCGAGTATCGAAGAGCGATATCTTTGATAACCAACTCATCTTCGGTGATAACCTGTTGGGGTTAAAGGCCTTGGAGCAGGAATACGCGGGCAAGGTAAAGTGCGTCTTCATCGATCCGCCGTACAACACCGGCAGTGCATTTGCCCAATACGACGATGGGGTCGAGCATTCAATCTGGCTTGGGCTAATGCGAGATCGCCTTGAGGTGATTCGACGCCTTTTATCTGCTGAGGGTTCGCTGTGGATCACTATTGATGATAACGAGGCCCACTACCTGAAGGTGCTATGTGACGAAGTACTGGGGCGAGGTTGTTTTGTTACTTCGTTCATTTGGAAGAAAGTGGATAGCCCAAACGATAACAAGGTTCCAATTACGCCTGACCACGAGTACTTGTTGTGCTATAGCAAGATACCCGGATCACGGCCATTCAAGCAAAGGCTTGATGCGTCAATTCTCGACGCCTATCGGCAACCTGATGATGAGTCTGATCGGCCATATAGAGACCGGCTCTTGAAGAAGAATGGCAAGAACAGCTTGCGAACTGACAGACCATCAATGTTTTTTCCAATTTCGGCGCCAGATGGGGTTGAGATACTGCCAATTCATGATGATGGCCGAGAGGCCTGCTGGGCACTTGGTAAAAAGGCCGTTAATGAATTGATCTCAAGCGGTGACCTCATCTGGAAAAGGCGCGATGGGGTAGGTGGCGCACGTTGGGTGCCCTATACACGCGAATATGCGCCAGCTAATCCGTCGCGTCCGCACCCGACCATTTGGAATGATCTCGATACCACTAGGCAGACCAAGGCACATCAAAAGACACTATTTGGTGAAAACGGTGTCTTTGATACACCCAAGCCAGAAGATATGCTTCAGAGGGTGTTGGATATGTCGACCGATCCCGGCGACCTCGTCCTCGACTCCTTCGCCGGCTCCGGCACCACTGGCGCTGTCGCCCATAAAATGGGCCGTCGCTGGATCATGGTCGAGTTGGGCGAGCACTGCCACACGCACATCATTCCGCGCCTGAAAAAAGTTATCGACGGCGAAGACTCGGGGGGCATCAGCCATGTGGTGAATTGGAAAGGTGGCGGCGGTTTCCGCTACTACCGCCTCGCCCCCAGCCTGTTGCGGCAAGACCGCTGGGGCCAGTGGGTGATCAACAAGGAATACAACGCCGAAATGCTGGCGGCAGCCCTCTGCAAGCTGGAAGGTTTCACCTACGCGCCCAGCGATGCTCACTTCTGGCAGCATGGTAAAAGCACTGAAAACGACTTCATCTACGTTACCACGCAAAGTCTGACGCCAGAGCAGTTGCAGGCCTTGAGCGATGAAGTGGGCGAGGGGCGCAGCCTGTTGGTCTGCTGTTCGGCGTTCCGAGGTAATGCGAATCGCTATCCGAATCTCACGGTCAAGAAGATTCCCAAGATGGTCTTGTCACGCTGCGAGTGGGGGCATGACGATTACAGCCTGAACGTTGAAAATCTGCCGCAGGCACCGAAGCCCAAAGCTGAACCACATCAGGCGGCACTGTTTGAGGAAGCCTCAGCGGCCCCACGTTCAGTCTCCAATATTGGGGATGAGGCACAGACATGAGCAAGAAAATCATCATTATTGCAGGGCCGAACGGGGCAGGGAAAACCACCTTTGCCCGTGCTTTTCTCCCCGAAGAGGCGCAGTGCCCGCACTTCATCAACGCCGATTTGATCGCAGCCGGATTATCGCCGTTCGCCCCGGAAGCGGCTGCCATAAAGGCAGGGCGCTTGATGTCACAGGAGATTGCAGCCTACGCGGCACGAGGCGAGAGCTTTGCGTTTGAAACAACACTTTCGGGCATTGGATATTTGCGCCATATCCGCGAATGGCAACAAGCTGGCTATCATGTCAGCCTGTTTTTTCTTGGCTTACCCACTGCCGAAGTGGCAATTGCCCGAGTGGCAGAGCGGGTACGGCAGGGTGGGCACGACATTCCGGAAGCAGTGATCCGGCGACGCTTCACTACAGGTAAGGCAAACTTTGATCGCCGCTACCGTGCAGCTGTGAATGCCTGGGCGTTGTACGATAATTCGGGCGACGAACCAGTAATGATTGAATGGGGGGAACAATGATGACCCGGCATGAACTCGGCAAGGCGAAAGACAAGGACCTCGTTACCTCGGTAGCGGCAATGAAACGCGCGGCTGTCATGGCACGCAAGGCGGCGGTGCAAACCGACACGGCAATTGTGGTGGTGCAGGACAAAAGGATTGTCCGGGTAACGGCTGATGACCTTCGCAAAAAGGGCGCTGCATGAGTCTGGAAAACATTGTTCGCTCCGTCAGCGGGCGATTGAGCCTGCGCGAGCCACAAGCTGAAAGCCTGCGCCGTCTGCATTGGGCAGTTGATGAAGTTCCGGCACTGCGTAATCCGAAGGCGCGGTCGCCGGAAGAATTGAAGGCGATGCGCGATGCCCTTCAGGGCAAGTTCCCGACACTGACCGACTTCGAGCGCGATTTTCCGTCCTTGTGCTTCGCGCTGGCAACGGGCGTCGGCAAGACGCGGCTGATGGGTGCGTTCATCAGCTACCTGCATGCCGCCTACGGCTACAGGCATTTCTTCGTGCTGGCGCCCAACCTGACCATTTACGACAAGCTGATCGGCGACTTCTCGCCGAATTCGCCCAAATATGTTTTCAAGGGGATTGCCGAGTTCGCGACCACGCCGCCCGAAGTGATTACCGGCGACAACTACGAGCAGCGCGGCAGCTTGAGCCTGTTCGACGGTATTGAGGTCAATATTTTCAACATTTCAAAGATCAATTCAGAGGTGCGCGGCGGCAAGTCGCCAAAGATCAAGCGGCTCTCGGAATATCTTGGGCAAAGCTACTTTGAGTACCTTGCGGCCTTGCCTGATTTGGTACTGATCATGGACGAGTCGCACCGCTATCGTGCCAGTGCCGGTATTCGCGCCTTGAACGAGTTGCGTCCTTTACTCGGGTTGGAACTGACCGCAACGCCTTTCGTCGAAGGGGCGAAAGCCCCGGTGCCATTCAAGAACGTGGTGATGGATTACCCGCTTGCCCGTGCCATCGAGGATGGTTTCGTGAAAGAGCCAGCCGTTGTCACGCAGCAGAACTTCAATCCGAACGCCCATAGTGCCGGAGCGCTGGAGACAATCAAGCTACAGGACGGCGTGCGGGTGCATGAGGAAACCAAGGTACATTTGCTGACCTACGCTCAGCAGACCGGCGAAAAGTTGGTGAAGCCTTTTATTCTGGTCATCGCACGCGATACCACGCACGCCGCCCAGTTGATGGCGACCATTGAATCTGATGCGTTCTTTGCCGGTCGCTACAAGGGCAAGGTAATTCAGGTCGATTCGAGCCGTTCCGGCGCTGAAGAAGAGGAAATGATCCGGCGTCTGCTGGCGGTGGAGAGTTACGATGAACCGACTGAGATCGTGATCCACGTCAACATGCTTAAAGAAGGCTGGGACGTGACCAATCTCTACACCATCGTTCCGCTACGCGCCGCCAACGCCCGCACGCTGATCGAGCAATCCATCGGCCGTGGCCTGCGTTTGCCCTATGGCCGCAAGACCGGTGTCGACGAGGTTGATCGTCTGAACATTATCGCCCACGACAAGTTCCAAGAGGTTATCGACGAGGCAGGCCGGGGCGATTCGCCGATCCGCATGCAGCGCTTGGTGCTGACACCGGACACCGGCAGCGGCAGCAACTTGAAGAGCATTGCAGTGCAGCCTACAGCCAATGCGATGCTGGGTACTGTGACGACAGGAACCCCACAAATAGCCGGTGCCAGTGCAACCGGTGCGCAGTATGGAAACTCTGCTCCCGTGATGGTGCTTGCCTCCATAGAAGAGCAGCAGATTGCGCAAGTTGCCATGGACGTTATTGCCGAAATCAGCAAGGAGAAGCAGCAAGGGCAGTCTCTTGTGCCGAGCAGCATGTCCTTGACGCAGGCTGACATCCAGCAGCAAATTACCCAGCGCGTTCAGGAACGGTTGATACCAAAACAGGGAGACTTACTGGCGATGAAGCCCTTGCCGGTAGCCGAGGTCGTCCAGAAGACGGTTGCGGTGCTGGTGGAGCACACTATCGACATTCCGCGCATCTCGGTTGTGCCGAAAGGCCCGGTAAAGAGTGGTTACAAGGCATTCAAGCTTGATGTGTCGAAGATGAATTACCAGCCGCAGGACATGGCGCTGGTCGGCCAGGGGCTGAAAACCGGCAAGCAGGTTCTTTACGGAGAATCGTCGACAGTACTGGAAGCACGGCTGGAGGATTACATCGTTCGTGAGTTGATCAACTACGACGACGTGTCCTATGACGAGCACACCGAACTGATCTATGAGCTATCCGGTCAAGCAGTCACGCATTTCAAGAGTTACCTGAAAACTGACGATGAGCTTCACAATATCCTCAGCAACTATGGCAAGACTATCGCGGGGAACATTCACCTACAGATGGCGAATAACTACTACGAGGACATTTCTGAATCCGAAGTCGTAGTCAGCCAGGGCTTTACCCCACTCAAGCCCTGTGCCTTTACCGCTGAGGGCGACATCTTGCCACTGCATCAAGCACCCGAAGAGAAGGGCAAGATTGCGCAGTATGTTTATGGTGGTTTTTCCAGGTGCGCTTACCCGGTGCAGAAGTTTCATTCCGACACCGAGCGCATCCTTGCAGGCATTCTGGAGCGCGATGCGCGGCGCTGGTTTCGTCCGGTGGCAGGCCAGTTAAACATCTACTATCGTTCTGGGGCGAACCAGCCTGAGTACATACCGGACTTCGTAGCAGCGACGACCGACCTGAATCTACTCATCGAGACCAAAGCCGCCAATGATATGAAGGATGACGACGTAAAGGCAAAGGCAGACGCGGCAGTAATATGGTGCAAGAACGCCAGCGAGTATTCGCAAGCGCAGGGCGGCAAACCCTGGAAATACCTGCTAGTGCCGCACGATGTTGTTACCCATAACGCTACGTTGTCCGCCTTGGCGGGGCGGTTTGCTTTACAGTAACAAAGGTATTTCTCCGTTTCGTCACCAGTTTGAATATGCAGCCTAATAACACTACTACTGAACCAACGGCTGATAATAGTGAGAGGGTGTAATTAGTTTTGTGTAAACGGTCATTTGGCAGGAGACTGTCAGTAAAGAGGGGAAAAATGACCTACGTAAAACGCACCAAGCGGGCCAAGCCCGATGCTGAACTGGTCAAGCTGGCGGACAGCCTGCTTGCCAACTACAAGAAACCCGAAGACCTGATTGGCGAAAATGGCTTGCTCAAGCAACTGACCAAGATGCTGGTCGAGCGCGCCCTGGAGGTCG
>Ga0074195_1001556_pt1 | contig 31339 bp, 15 predicted proteins | sample EPASupsiteHSE623_FD_64525 | JGI IMG/M metagenome (GOLD analysis project Ga0074195, IMG submission 64525) | Bioremediated contaminated groundwater from EPA Superfund site, New Mexico - Sample HSE6-23 | ecosystem: Environmental > Aquatic > Deep subsurface > Groundwater > Contaminated ... | reverse complement strand
CTAAATCAAGGATGAAATCAAGGCGGCAAGGAAGAGGCGACGTAGGCGTACGATAATAGTACGTCGGAGGAGCCGATGACGAAGCCAACGATGATAGCGCCTTGATTTAGAATTGGAATAACATACCCTTTGCCTGATCTATAGGATTTAAATCCTCCCTCTGGAGGTTTTCTGATAACTGGAAGGCCAATATTTCATCCTTCTGTGTAATAGCATTAACGATTCTTGCCGGTATTATTTCCAGTCCTGCCTTATATGCCGCATGATACCGTCTTTCCCCGCAGAGGAGAAGGTATTTATCATCCTTTGGTGTTACAAGAACAGGCTCCAATACACCTCTGTCTTTGATTGATAACACAAGAGCTTTAAAGGACTCGCTTTCCGTATTGATGCCCGATCTAATTTGTTCTTCAACAATAATGCTTTCTAATGGGAGATACATGAATTCCTGACTTTCCGCTGTTTTCTTTGTCGCCATTTTAATCCTCCTATTTTTGTCTTAAGGTATTGTCTAAAATTTTTGACTCACTATGCTGTTTTATTGACATACGTTTTTTCTGTTTTTCTCCTGGTCGGTCAACGGCATGATTGGAATGTTTATCTTCGGCGCCCTGCTTCGCCTTGCAGTTCTCTTACGGTAATGCCAGTGAGTAGACGACGCATAAAATGAGGCAGACCATGAGGGCCGCTACTAAGAAGGATATGAAAATGATTCGGGATCAAAGCCCATGCATAGACTGTTGTTTTTGTTCCTTCAACAAGAGTGCCCAAACGCTCAATGAAATCCAATCTGTCCGTATCATCCCTGAATATGGAACTGCGTTCTATTCCTCTTGCTATGACATGGTGAACGGTACCATAAACATCAAAGCGTGCCTTGCGTGGCATCATCTTCCTCCACGAACTGAAGTATGTATCTCTGGCGGCAGCAAGTTAGTTGGGGGCTATCCCAACTCACTTATGCGTTTTTTATTTTTTCTCTACTATAAATATCCCCGGTGATGACCACCCCTGGATGGAAGGTTCGTACATACATTCCATCCTCGCCGGTTTTACGGTGAAATGTCCGGGCAATTCTGCTCTCATCGTATAAGCCAGTTCATACACCCTATCCTTGTTTATTTCCGTAAAGAAAAAAGCTACCCTGTCGTCCCATCTCTCGATACGGGAATAGGGCTTGTAATCGTCATAGATGGTCTGCTTCACAACTTCAAAACCAGAAGGCAGGAAATCTTCCAGTACAAGATACCGGTAATTGTCATTTGCCTTGAATTTTATTTTCACAAGCACTTCATCGCCAATCTTTATCATCTTTGTCGCTATTTCCTGGGGCACAAAATACTCATTATTGTTTATGTCCATCACACGTTTTGCCGCGTAGTAGGTTCGGGCAAGGCTCAATCCGTTATCAAGGGATTTCATACTTTTTTCTTCGGATCTGAAGATTGAGAAAAGCCCCCGCTTGAAGTAAATATTCCCCTTTAGCGTCACATCAAAAGAGGTGTCGGCTGCTGCTGTTCCCTTTGCTTCTATGCGGAAGAGGGGCTTGTCCGCGTTTTTCTTTATTTTTACCTTCTTTGTCAGAGACATAATATCCTTAAGGTTTAATGTATCATATTGAAAGAAAGCAATATTGTTATTGTTCAGGGTAAATGAAAGATTCCCCTTGCCTGAAATCCCGGCAGCTATTTCCTCTAAATATCTGCACATGGCAAAGAGTATCGTTGCCGTCTCTTTTGTTGAACGCCATCCGTCACCCCTTCCCCGTTTTGATAGTGAGTTCACGATTTTTGTCAACAACGGCGACTTATCTCCTGATTCCACCAGAGCGGAAAAAACATGGGCGGTCAGTTCAGCATGTCCTCCCTGCCAACTCCAGCAATATTCATTGGGCGCACTCCAGTACACGCCTTGCCCGTCGGCTTTCTGCATACCCTTTAACGTTGTAACAAGCCCGTCCATCTGCCTGTTTATTACTTCAATATCTTTTTTATCGATATCCTTGAGCTTTTTAGCTTCTGCAAGCGCCTTGATCGCAAAAGAGAGTTGATAGACATTCATATTTGCTTTTACGGCAGCTTCATTCATGAACCCTTTATTCCACTGTCCCCAGAGTGTGCTTACATACATTAGATAAGCTCTTTGGTCGTTGTCAACGGCAGCGCTCACCCCGATCATTTTTCCAACAGCTTCAAGCCCTCTTTTTACCCTGTCCTCATCTACGGCATAACCAAGTTTTTTAGCGATATAGAGGGCGTAAAGCGCGTACCCCGTCAGATACCCATCCCCGCTGTCCCCGGACCACCAGCCCCAGGTTCCGTCATTATTCTGCATGTCCTGAACCCTCTTTAATCCTACAGTCGCCTTGTCTGTGATATTATCGTCAGAAATCAGATGTTTCATGCCCTTCTGCTTAAGGAGAGAATTGAGGGCAAGAACAGGAAGGAATTTGTTGATTGTCTGCTCAACGCATCCGTAAGGATATTCGGACAGGAATTTCGATGCTTTGAGAAGTTTGTGCACAGGGCTCGGATTGACGGTGATAATAAGTTCATCGGGTTTGAACTCGAATTCTTCAGCTCTGGGCGGCTGTAATTCAACTGTCCGGTAATAGGACATGTCGCCTGTGCCGTAGAGGGTATAATCAGCCCCTGAATTGTAAACCGGCAAAGTAATTTTCAGAGCATCCTTTGCATTCACATCGGCTGTTGCCTGAAAGAAGAGTGGGATAGAATCTTTGTCTTCAGGCACATTTATCGTATAGAAGGTCCTCATTGAACCATATGCAGGCAGACTGATCTTCTTCTTTTCATCGGGATGCGCAACTTTGTCATTTGCTTTGAATTGGGCGATGACGGATTCAAAACCCCGGTCAGTGTTGTTGTTGATAATACCGATAAGGCCGATCATATCGCCTTTTGTGAAAAACCTTGGTTTTCCTATTCTGGCAATAAGGTCTTGAGAGACCAGTACCTCACTCTTTTTCTCCCCAACTCTTCCTGCCAAATCATGTCCGCGCGCAGTGAGCCGCCATGTGGTGAGATTGTCGGGCATATCAAAGGATAGAGCAGCTTCGCCTTTGTTATCCGTCCTTATATCAGCCTTCCAGAAGGCTGTATCAGCGAACTTTTCCCTGATCTTAACCTTTCCTTCTTTGCCTGCGCCAGCTAATATTGTAAAGGTGTATGAATAATTCGTGAGCACCCAGTTGGATATCTTCGAATAAAAGAAATCCCTCATGTTCGGGGTATGGTCAGGACGTATCTGATAGATAGCCTCATCGACCACGCCTAATGAAAGATCGGTTGCTGCGGGTTTGCCCGCTTCATCAAAAACAGATATCTTCAAATTGACGCGCTCTCCGGGCAGGTATCTTTCCTTATCCGGCTTCATGGCAATTGAAAGCAGAGTATCGGTGTTAGGAAGAGCCACCCCTGCGCTGCTCGTATAGAGGGCCCGGTTCTTCTGCATCGTTGCGGTAATAAAGACATTCGGCGCATACTCGGATTTAATGTTTACCTTAACAGGCAGGATATTGCCGTTCATTTTCACAACCTTTGTTTCATGTATATCTCTCCCCTCAATGCTGAGAAGCACATAGGCATCGGCAAACCTGCTCTTGATCAGGCATGTTATTTCCCCCGGCTTCTCAAGATCAGTATCGCTTACCGTAAGTTCAAGATTCTTGAAACGTGAATCAACACGAGCACTTCCCCATCCATAGACCCAGACAACACGGGAAGCGTTGATTATATTATCCTGAGAATCCCTGCTTTCCGCCACGATATCATATTCTCCGTAATAGTCGAATTTCTCAGGGAGTTCTATCGATGCCCGGCCCTCTTTGTCGGTACTGACTTTCTGTTCGAACAAAGGCTGTTTATCATGAATATAGACCATGCGGGAGCCTCTCCATATATACCGGTAAACCTTGATATAAACAACAGCGCTCTTCGGTTTTCCATCATGTGCTACGGTCTTGATCTGCACTCCTTTCTTCTCATTGTTCGCGAAAAACTGCTTATCAGGATCGATCTTTATGTAGAATTCCCCTCTGCCCACTCTTACAATGGATTTAGAGGTGATACTCGCATTTGATTGATCCATGATCGTTGCTTCCAATGTAATTTCCCTGTCATAGGGTAAATTGCCGGCTGACAGCTTCAGTAATGCCGTGCCGTTTGCGTCAAGGTATTTCTCTCCTTCCAGTTTCAAACGACCCGGAGCATCGGATCGCACAATAGAATACTCATCCCACCAATATTTTGTATTTGCGTCACGAAGCCTGGTTTCAAAGAAACGGTATTTGACAAGAGCCTGCTTGAGCGGCGACCCGAAAAAATACTTAGCTTCAACCTTGAATTCCAACATATCCCTGTTAATAAAAAACTTCTTCGTTGGAGTTATGTCGATTTTGAATTCCGGTTTGCGGTACTGTTCAACATAAAATTTACCTGAAGCATAGAGGTTGTCCGGAGTAATGCCGGCCTGAATTTCATATTCACCAAGGCCTGCATCCGTTCCAAGCGTGATTGAATTGCTGCAGGTTCCCCAGTCGTCAAGGGCAAACTCGCCGGAATCAATTATTTTTTCTGCGTCAATATTCCTGATTTGATAATAGAGTACAGCGCCCTTCATGGGAAGGAATTTCTTTGCAAGAGATTTACCGGCTATTTTGTAAAAGACCTTGTCTCCAGCACGGTAGACCGGTCTGTCAGTATATATAAAAAGCTTATTTTTCTCCTTTGTATGAACGTTTATGGAACCGCTGTCGCAAAATGCATAGCTGCCATCGCCGCCGATTGCAAGGAGAGCCAGATTCCCCTGCTTTTTGATCTTGTATTTGTATATCCCGTCTTTATCTGTCTTTCCCTGGGCAATACTCTTTGCCTTGATTTCCTCTTCTTTCTGAAGTTGCGTCTGCTGGATATTCTGTAAATCAGCTTTGTCATAAATCATTATAGATACATTCGCCATCGGTTTATTGTTGATCAGGTCAGTAGCATAGACAACAATGGATTCCTGCGACCTTTTCACGACAATGCCTATGGTGGTAACACTGAAATATTTCCTGTTTGTTGTTTTCTCTCCATCAGTCACTTCTATGCAATAACTGCCTGGAGGGAGAGGCCTTACAATCTCCAGAGACTGACGGAGCGATGCATAGAGGAAGAAATTCTTTATCGATTCCTCCCATTGGCTAATGAGTTTAAATCCCTTTTTCATCGGATCAGCTTTTGCGGCATCCCTGGTACCGTGTATCATTTCCCTGACAGGAACGTTGTAAAGACGGACTTTCACTTTTTCAATTCTCAGTGTCTTAAGATCAAATGCAACAGGCTGCCCGGAGACAAAAGTGTAATGGTTCGCGTAAACTTCTATTGACGCGTCCTTGGGAGTAACCGAAAAATCATTGTTGCCGATATTCTGCCCCTCCTGTATTGTTAACGCTTTTATTTCAAAGATATGAAATCCCGGGTGACCCAGCGTAAAACGGTAAGTGCCGGGTTTTATGTCGCTGATGCTGTATGTTCCGTCATTATTTGTTGTAGCGGAATAATTGAACAAACCCAACAATGTTGCATTAATTTCTATTGCAGGTATTCTTGCACCATCTATAAGAATCCTGCCTGATAAAGAGGCAGGTTTATACAATATCATCGGGAGGTTGACGATCTCACCTGATTTCACATTGTCCACACGGGCGGTTTCTGTGACATACCCGTCCTTTTTCAATGTAATATGGCATAGCCCTTCCTTAAGCTTATCAAAAGAATAGGAGCCATCCTTACCGGTAGTTACGATCAAAGGCCTCAAAACTTTGTCGCCCTGTTCTTCTCCGTCATCTTCCTGAGATTGCCGGCGGATATTATAATTCAGCCTTACCTCGACCCCCTCCATCGTCTTACCGGAGGAATCTTTTACAACACCCGACAATATCCCTTCCTTCTGCAGTTGAATATTATATGAACCGGCCTGAATTTTTTCGGTATGCACATAGGTGACATAGCCCTTTGCTGTTGCTTCTATCCGGTAGCGCATGTGTTTTATGAAGTTACTGATATGATAATAACCCTGCGAATCAGTAGTGAGACGGTAATAGCCAATGCCGAGATTAGCATTCTTTATCTCAACAACTACGCCCTTTATCGGCTTTCTTGTTGAGACATCGGTCACATGTCCCTCGATGACATCATCCTTTTCGACGTCTTTGGCGCTCTTAGCGTCACTCAATGGCGCATAAGCTAAAAATAAGACCGCTGTTAATGCCAAGAAGTACAAAATGCTGAATCTGACTTTTATAAGACCTCCCCAATGTTTTATCTATCTTCCCTTATCGTAATTGCCCGGAAAACAGCGATTTGCTGAATCTCCTGTCCTGAAAGCCTCCTCTTCAGAAAATCAATGTTTTTAATTTCCGAAGGCACAAAAATAATCCTTTCACTATTGTCAGTCGTAATAACCACGCCATACCTGGATGTGTCTATGGCGTAAATGTCATCCACAGAATACTGTTCTCCCGCAACAGTAATAATAATCCTTGTGTCTGCCGCCTCACTTCTTTCGATGGGGCGGTATCGTGTGTCACGCTTAAGCGCCCCTGCCAGATAATCCCTGAGTGTTGCTTCAAAGTCATGGGACCGGTGAGAAAATGCCCCGAAACATCCCCGTACTCTGTTGTTTTTCATTAGCGTCACAAAGAGACCGTATTGGCCGTAATAGGGCGGTAATGCGATATCCGGCCTTGTCCGACACTGACTTCCGTCCAGGATTTCATCCATTAGGCATCTGGCCCATGACAACAACTTCTTCGCGTCTCCGGAATTGGAAAACCTACCCCATCCTTTAAAGTCGGCGTCGTTACCGGAGACATCACAGATAATAAGAACCTGAAATACGATAATAAATATGACTATAGCAGACCGGATGCCTTTCACTTTGTGTACACTGGCGGGAAATAATCCCTGTAGAGAAGGACATCGTCAACAAAATCATTCCCCGAATATTTTTTCCTGCTCACATATATGTTCAGTCCGTTACGAACCTTTCTTGTCTCTTCATGAACAGACAACTCCATCTCTTCTGTTTCAGCCTGCATCTCATAGCGATACAAAATAGCCTTTTCAGCTTTGAGGACAACAAGCATGCTCTTGTCGGTAACGGAAGTTTCAATGATTACGCTGAATTCGTAAGGGTTTTTCATTTTTAAGTCTTTCTTGCCGTATTTTATGGTAGCGTCCAGACCGGGCTGTACATAGACAACAGGCTGGTGGTGGCGGTGACGCTCGACAATAGTAAATCCGGCAGTCAAAAAAGCATTATACAGAGTTGAAGATGCCTGACACAAACCACCGCCAGGCTCATAACGAACTTCGTCAACATAGAGCACCCTGCCGTTTACGAACCCGTTTTTCGAGGAGCCTTCACCGACAACTTTATTAAAGGAAAAAACAGATCTCGGCATGATCATATAGCCCTTCAAACGCTCACAGGCTAAGTGGAGGTTTTTCTTAACATTCTCCTCCTGATCTTCTATGGAAGTAGAAAAGGATGATATCGTAACAAGCTCGCGGGCAACGGATGGGTGGGGATAGAAAAAGCACAGCATCGTGCAGAATATAAGAAGATGGAGTAATACCAAGCATGTAGAGCTATTTCCTGCTTTCATAGTTTTTTATCCTTAAGACCCTTTTATATTTTCCCGGCTATCCTGATTTTCATTTTTCTTTTGTTTTTTCTTTTTAATGATTCTCACGGCAATATCAATGGCAAGCACTGCCAGCAAACCGAGAATAAGGTATAAATATGTTTTATTGGTAAGAAGGAAACGAAATACATACCAACCGGTGTATGATGCACGTTCATACGTCTCTTTAATAACATTTATTCTTTTTTTAACGTCTTCAGGAGTCCATACCTGCCCGTCGGCAAATACGAATTTTTGCACGGTGTAGCCGTTTTTTGACTTCCAGTCGTCTATCCTCAACTCATCAAAGGATGTTTTAAAGGCAATAATAAGATCAAGTCCATGTCTCATGGTTATCTTAAGATCGGTCGGCTTAATGTCTTTTGCAAAAAGCACGGTATTCTGACCTTTAGTGTCATAGATGCGATCCGCGCCGTATCCTCTTCCAAAAAAATAAGTATCATCACCCCAGCCGCCTGCAAGATAGTCATTGCCCGGACCTCCGTCGAGATAGTCATCACCTGATCCTCCAAACAGCTTGTCATCCCCTTCCCTGCCGTAAATTCTATCATTACATCTCCAGCCGGTTATATTATTATTGCCGGAACTGCCTGTCAGAACTGCCGGATCAGATGATCTGTACTGTATTTCGCTGTTGCCGTTGCTGCATGAAATGTTTATCTCTTTGCCGATGCAAGGCAAATTATTGCCATACTGAGAAAATGCTTTTTCAATGTTGCCATACCCTACCTTTTGTTCTGCCATAAGTCCCTTGATGCTTCTGGCAAATTCTTTCAACATGATTTTGCCTTCATGCTCATTTTCCTGGATCATGGACTTCAATTTCTCAATAACTTTATATGGATCGCCTTTTAACGTTTTTGTTTTTTCATCGTAGGAATATGAAACAAGAGAATAGATATCTTTCAAATGTGTTTGAGCTAAAAATTGCGCATAGAACATTTCGAATATACCTTCGTAGGCCTGAAATAAAAGAGAGGCTGCAGCCGGGTTCGGGTTTCGTTCTATATCGTTGATGCCTTTAAATTCTTTGCCCATTGCTTTTTCATTAAAAGACACCCAGCGCGCGTCCACATTGTTTCCTCTGCTGTCCGGCTTGATACGGTCGACCCCAGCCCACCGGAAAAGAACATTCTCAAAGATAACGGTTCTGGTAGCCGGGTCTTTTTCCGCGATTGCCATCCTGACAAATTGAATCAACTGAGGGTCCTTTGTCATTGCCTGGTGGAGAGTATTTATATTGCCATATCCTTCAATATCAGGAAGAGAGGCAACATCTTTCGGCACATTAAGCCATTCGGTCGATATGGTATAAGTCGGATCGCGTAATACTTCATAATCTGCCATTTTTCTGAATGTACCATCATCCTTTTCGTAACTTGCATCCCTGAGAAGGGTATTTCCATTGTTGTCGATTTTTTTTATGTCTTTATACGCAAGAAGGATTGCCTTGATCCCCATCTCCTGAAGGGTAAAAAGTTCATCTGAGGCGGAGTGGCCGTCTCCATTAAAATCATGCCATACAAGGAGCTGAGAGAATATCTTGTCTTTTTTGTCTATCTTATTGTCATTGTTTTTATCGAATCGTTTTAACGTTAAAATTCCCCCTGGGGCAGGCTTGCCTTCAATAATCATGTAAGTTCCGAAAACTTTTCTCCCGTTATCAATCTTTCCGCTTTTATTAACGTCCCACACAAGGAGCGCGCTGTTACTCGGGTCCGGCCATCCTGTGCGCTCTGCAAAACCATTGCTGTCATGGTCAAAAAACGCGATTGATTTATAATCAGATACCTTCGGTCCATTGCCTTTAATATCAAGCACGGTAATTATTGCGGATTGCTTTGGCCGCGTTGTTTTTGGTGCGTCAGTTTCAATAGGTTTACTTTGGGATGCTTCATCCGGTTTTATTGTTTGCGTTTCAGATATCCTATTCTCTCTCTTTCCTGTTTCCGCAGAAGTTTTTTGACTGCAGCCGCTCACATTGGACAACAGGCAAAGCAACATGACATTACACAGGCAAATCCTTAAATACCGGATTGTTTTCACTTTCCATTGCGGCAGGCATTCGAACATGACTTCGCGTTTATTTACTTTATAAGTATCCACAACTGCCTCCTTGTAGTTAAAAATGCTTTTCCGCCCCTTCACACCTGGGGCCTGCGGGGTTTTGTCGATACTGTGGCGCCGGCCTGCTGCTGAACATAGTCGCATAGGACGATTAGATCATTAAAGAGTTCCTCAAGGTCTTCCCGTTGCATATTCTCCGTTAATTGCAGCGCAAGGATTTTATCTTTTTGAGTTACTGCATCAACAACCCGGACAGGAATGGATGGAAGTTCAAGTTTCTGCGCTGCCAGGTAACGACGTTCTCCGCAAAGAAGCAGGTATTTGCCGTCTTTCGGTGTCACAAGCACAGGTTCTAAGACGCCCCGGTCTTTAATTGACTCCATGAGAGATTTGAAGGATTCGCCCTCTGTGTCAATGCCTGAACGAACCTGTTCTTCAATAAGAATGTCCCCTAAAGGCAGGTACAAAAACTCCTGATTTTCCACTGTTTTTCTTGTCGCCATTTTATCCCCCTTTTTTATAAGTTTGTTTTGTTAAAAACTTACTGCTATCCTCTTGCCCCTTTGGCAACTGACAGACCATCTCCCCGGTTTTTCAAAACTATATTGTCGGTTTATGAATCGATATTTTATGTTCTTATTGATCTTAATTGCCCCCCTCAACATAGGAATGCCTTTAAAACCCTGATGCAAACAATTATGAATTAACCAAGATGCCCCGTCCCACGTCTTTTAACCGTAGGACGTTCACCCCACCTATGGCGGGACTGGGAGGTCCGCTCACTATGTTCACTTGGACGTCCGCTTCGCTTGGACGTAACTGCCTTTATGCCCAAGTTTTGCCTTTTCGTCCCACGTCTTTTAACCGTAGGACGTTCACCCCGCTGATGGCGGGACTGGGATGTCCGCTCACTATGTTCGCTTGGATGTCCGCTTCGCTTGGACGTAACTGCTTTTATATTCACCTTCTATCAGTTTTGCCTTTTCGTCCCACGTCCTAAGGAGCGTAAGCGACTGAACGTCCCAGCGCAGCGGACGTCCTACGTCCCACGGTCTTTCAACTGTGCCATGCATTTACAACCATACCCATCAAGATCCTGGTTTCTTCTCACATCATCCACAGATGTTAAGGGTATGCCGTTATCTGCCGCAAAAGCGGTCATCTGCTGGATAACGAGGTTTACGTCTGCGTCGGTTAAGAACTGGCCGTTGGATAGCTCTATCTTTTCTATGCCGCAGTCAGGAGAAGTCTGATTGCTGACAGTTATTTTATCTGTATCTCCGTACCCTATATAAAGACTGGAGCCTCTTTGATAGACGGCTATAGTATCTTTAAGAACATCGTCTGTAAATATGACCCTGTCCTGGGAGAGAGAATCGGAACTATTGTCTGTAATAGAGTCATTACCGTTACCGGAGGAAAATACATACGTATCACTGCCTGCTCCTCCATTTAAGACATCATTTCCTGTTCCTCCAATGAGAGTGTCATCAGCATTGCTGCCTATGAGGGTATCTTTGCCTCCCAAGCCGGAGAGGATGTTTGAGGCGCTGTTACCATAAATTATGTTATTGAGTTCATTACCCGTACCATTAATAGAATCCGTACCGGTAAGGGTAAGGTTGTCAGTGTTGGCACTAAGAGAATATGTTACTGAACTACGGACAGCATCGGTTCCTTCATCAACTGCTTCGACAATGACGTCACCGGTATTATCAACATAATAGGTGTCATTCCCTGTGCCGCCAGACATTGTGTCTACGCCCATACCACCTATAAGAGTGTCATTGCCCGAACCGCCATATAAGGTGTCGTCACCATCGGCTGCGCTTAAATAGTCATTGCCGTCATTACCTGATAGTACATTTGATCCGCCGTTACCGTAGATATGGTTGTCGAGGGTATTCCCTGTTCCATCAATGCCATCGGTGCCGGTAAGGGTGAGATTTTCCAGATTATCACCAAGGGTATAGGTGATGGTTGAGCGGACTGAGTCAGTCCCTTCATCCATGTATTCGGTTATGGTATCGCTTGCATTGTCAATATAGTACGTATCATTGCCCAATCCACCTATCATGACATCTGCACCGGTTCCTCCGATTAATGTGTCATTGCCGGCCATTCCAATAAGAATATCATCACCATCTGCTCCGCTCAGGTAATCGTTGCCTATATCGCCGGTGAGGATATTATTTGCAATGTTCCCATAGATATTGTTATTCAGTTCATTGCCTGTTCCGTTAATAGCGTCTGTACCGGTAAGAACGAGTTGTTCCAAGTTGTCTCCCAATGTGAAAGACACGGAACTACGGACAGTATCTGTACCTTCATTAGCTGCCTCTATGACTGCGTCACCGGTATTATCAACATAATAGGTGTCATTCCCTGTACCTCCGTACATGGTGTCGGACCCTATACCTCCGTTTAGAGTGTCGTTGCCTTCTCCTCCATAAAGAATATCATCCGCTTCCTTGCCGGTTAATGCGTCGTTGCCTCCAAGGCCTGAGAGTGTATTTGATGCATTATTTCCACTGATAACATTGGCAAGATCATTACCTGTACCGTTAATCGGATCAGTACCGGTAAGTGTTAGATTTTCAAAGTTATCGCCTAATGTGAAAGACACGGAACTACGGACAGTGTCTATACCTTCGTTAAGGTTCTCAATAACCGTATCACCGGCATTATCCACATAGTACGTATCGTTGCCCAATCCGCCGATCATGACATCTGTTCCGGTTCCACCGATTAGTGTATCGTTGCCTGCACCGCCGTATAAGATATCGTCTCCACCATCAGAGCTTAAATAGTCGTTGCCATCCCCACCAGAGAGAACGTTATTGGCTGTATTCCCATAAATATTATTGTCCAGTACATTCCCTGTACCGTCAATGTCATCTATTCCGGTAAGGACAAGCCGTTCTACATTGTCGGAAAGAGTAAAAGAGATTGTACTTCTCACCGTGTCTGTTCCTTCATCAACTGCTTCTGCAACCGTATCCATTACATTATCCACATAGTAAGTATCATTGCCTGAACCACCGAGCATGGTATCTGCACCCATTCCGCCTATAAGTGTATCATTGCCCAAACCTCCATAAAGAGTATCATCTCCATCACCGGCATTGAAGTAATCATTGCCTTCATTACCCGTAAGAATGTTATTGGCGGCATTACCGTAAATATTGTTGTTCAATTCGTTACCGGTAGCGTTAATAGAATCAGTGCCGGTAAGTACAAGCTGTTCAAGATTGGTGTCTAATGTAAAAGACACGGAGCTACGGACAGTATCAGTTCCTTCATCTGCTGCCTCGATGACAACATCGCTTACATTATCTACGTAATAAGCATCGTTACCTGTGCCGCCATACATAGTATCCATGCCTGTGCCACCTATAAGAGTATCATTACCTTCCCCTCCGTATAGTGTGTCATCCCCGGCACCGGCATTAATGTAATCATTGCCTGATAACCCTTCTATCCTTTCAGCGTTGATTGTTCCATAGAGTTTATCATTACCTTCTGTGCCTGTAATGATAGGAAGGATCATGTTTTCTATATCGGCAGGGGTTATAATGGTTCCATCGGCAAAAACAAACTGTTCTATCTTATTACCCTGATACCAGTTTTGCATGGTGAGGGTATCCTGTGTATTTTTGATGCCGACTATAAGATCATCTCCTGATCTGTTTACTGATAGATCGTTGACGCATATGCCGGGAGAAAACATGACGTTGTCAATATCGTTAACTGAACCAATATCGCTTATAGTATCCTGCCCGTATCCCCGTGCAAAGATATATGTGTCAGAACCTTCCCCGCCGGTAAGGCTGTCATTGCCGGTACCTCCGGTGATAATATCGTTGCCATATCCACCATCGATAGTGTCGTTGCCGGAGCCGCCTATGATAACATCACTGGTCTCAAACCCATACAGACTGTCATCCCCATCGGTACCCCTTATCACTGCCAATGCCTCCGCCTCTTCTTTTGTCATGGTCGAACCGTCGTTGAATTGAAGGCTGTCTATCTTATACTGATTGGCGGAATACCAGTTTTCTATGGTTATTTTATCTGTGGAGTTCTGGATACCTATTTCGAGGTTATAATCTTTTCTGCTGAAGATCAGACTTTCTTTGGCTATTCCTGTACCGAATTTTATAACATTGTTATCCGTACCCTGATAATTGTACTCACTAATCGTATCTTGACCATCTCCGAGATTAAAGATATAAGTATCGCTGCCTGAGTCTCCTGTAAGCAGATCATTCCCCGCACCGCCGACTAATATATCATTGCCGGCATCGCCATAAATGGTATCATCACCATCTCCGCCATATAAGGAATCATCACCAAGCTCTCCAATAAGAGTGTCGTTGCCGCTGTCGCCATATACTTGATCGTTGCCGTAACCGCCATACACAGTATCCGCGCCATCACCGCCTGATATAATATCGTTCCCACTGTCGCCGCTTATTATATCATTCCCAAAACCGCCGGCTATCTCATCATCGCCTGCTCCCCCGAAAAGAATGTCATTTCCATCACCCCCTTCAATCATATCAAAACCGGCGCCTCCTGAAATATAATCATCACCGGCATCTCCCATGAGAATATCATTCCCCGCACCTCCGTCAATGGTATCGGAACCATCACCGCCTGATATCACATCATAACCGGAATCTCCATATATTATATCATTCCCCTCCTCGCCGAAGATTCTGGAAGGTGTATTTCTTGCTCCGTACAGTCTATCATCGCTATTTGTGCCTATGATGTCGTTTAATCGTCCGATGACATCAGAGGCAGTAAGGACTGCACCATCCTTAAATACAAATTCATCAACCTGAGATTGTCTACCGTCAAAAAAACGATTCAACGTAAGAGTTTCTCCTGTTTCTTTAATACGGAGGATTAATGTGTTGTTTCTGTTCGGATCCATCTCAACCATATAATCGAACGAATCGGGAGTTAAACCATCTCCGAATTGAATAGTATCAAAACCGTTACCATTTCCTGAAGACTCCTCACTCTCAATAGCATCATTGCCTGAGCCTTTCCCATATATGTATGTGTCATCGCCTAAACCGCCCTGGAGGTAATCATTCCCGGGACCGCCGTCCAGAGTGTCGTCGCCTTCATAAGCATACAGGACGTCATTGCCTGCTCCGCCGTAAAGGTAATTATTGCCGGCGTTGCCGTGAATATTATCATTTCCTTCACCGCCAATGCCGGTAACAGGGGTTAGCAATTCGATAATTTCAGATGCGGCCAAATTTGTACCATCTGCAAAACTGAAATTATCTACCATATTGGAATCACCTCCGAAGAAAAACCTAATCCTCAATGTTTCACCGGTTTCTTTTATCGTGACGAGAAGGTTGCTGCTGTTAACGGTCTCGTCTCGTGTAAATTCAAGTGAATCGAAGGTTATGTCTTCACCGAATCGGACAGTATCGTACCCTCTGTCATTTCCTGTGAAAAGGGGAGAATAATCATAATTATTGATCGTATCATTGCCCGAACCTTTTCCGAATATATAGGTATCGCTTCCGGAACCGCCCAGGAGCAGATCGTCTCCCGGACCGCCGTCCAGGACATCATTGCCTGTATCTCCATAAAGTGTGTCGTTGCCTTCGCCGCCGAAGAGGGCATCATTGTCGAGACCACCATGGATGACGTCGCTTCCCATATTGCCATACATCGTATCGTTGCCCGGACCTCCGTTGAGACTATCGTCTCCGTCACTGCCTTGAATTAATTCATCATACTGACCTGTGCCCGAACCTGCAAGCTGAAGTATCTGTTCGGATGAAAGAATTGTCCCATCGAAGAATTTAAATTCATCTATCTGATACTCTTCTCCATTAAAAAACTGACTCACGGTGAGGGTCTCACCGGTTTCTTTTATCGTAACGAGAAGGTTGTTGCCGTTACCGGTTTCGTCTCGCGTAAATTCAAGCGAATCGAAGGTTATGTCTTCGCCGAATTGGACAGTATCGTATCCATCGTCGTATCCCCACTGAGGATCGGTCTCGTAGTTGTCTATAGTATCATTGCCTGAGTCCATGCCGAAGAAATAGACATCATCCCCCTTGCCACCCCGGAGGTAGTCGTTGCCTGAGCCGCCGTCCAATGTATCGTTGCCGTCGCTGCCATAGAGGGAGTCGTTGCCTCCACCGCCGAATAATGCGTCATTATCCGATTCTCCCATGAGAATATCAATGCCGTCTCCTCCGAGAATCGTATCGTCTCCGCTGCCGCCATAGAGGGTGTCGTCTCCCGTCCCTCCATCAAGCCTGTCATTTCCACCGCCCGTACTAATGATATCATCTCCTGCACCGCCTTCGATGGTATCGTTGCCTGCAAATCCGCCGAGATTATCAGGTCCTTCGGTACCCCGTATTGTTATCATGCTCTGAATATCGTTCTTTGTCATTACAGTTCCGTCGCTTAATTTAAAGGTATCTATCTGGTATTGAGAGCCATTGTTCCAGGCTTGGATAGTAATTTTGTCCGTTGTCCCGGCGATGGAAATATCGATGCCATAGTTTGAGCTATTGCTGCTGACAAGAATATTCTCCCTGGTAATGCCTGCGCCGAATTCTATTGTGTTGATATCTGTGCCGGGGTTATTCTCCATTATCCAATCCTGCCCATCCCCAAGGTTGAATATGTACGTATCGCTTCCTTCACCTCCGGTAATAGTGTCGTTTCCGGAACCACCGGCAAGCACATCATCACCAGCGTTTCCCGTTAAGTAATCATCTCCTTCTCCGCCTTCAAGGATGTCATTGCCCAATCCGCCGATTAAATTGTCATTTCCATTGCCACCATTTAAAATATCGTTTCCGCCGGGAGATGAACGTAGTCCCAATATATCGTCTCCCTCACCACCATATAATGCATCATTTCTGATTCCACCGGCGAGTTCATCGTTTCCGCCTAATCCATAAATGGCGTTTTCAATAAAGCCCGGCCCCCGGAGTATATCATCTTCTGATGTACCGATAATAATGGTTTTGCCGGCAGAATCCATGTACCAGAGGTATTCTTCGCCCATGGAAGCAAAGATATTTCTGAAAGTCCCGAAGTTCGTTTCGTTTTCCATCTCAAGACCGCGGACAGCCCTTGAGAATTCTCCCAGAAGGGCTTTGCCCTCCGTCGAGTCCGATGCAATACGGTTTTGAATCTCCACCGCTACTACGCTCAAGTTTCCGTAGAGACTCAGTGTTTCTTTGTTCGATGCAAAATTTATTTTTTCATACAGGTCCTGAAGATGCGTCTCGAACATGAGCCGCGCATGATACATTTCAAAAACACCGCGGTAAGCAACGGCGAGCGACTGTGCGGCAAGTTCATTCGGACTGTCGGTCCCTTCCGCACCAACAAATTGTTTTCCAAGAAACCTTTCCAATACCGCCAATTTCCGGGCATCGAAGTTGGGGCCGCGGGAGGTAGGGTCAACAGGATCACTTCCTGTCCATTTGAAAAGTATCTGTTCCATAAGACTGTCACGGACAGTGGGGTCTTCTGCTGCCATGAACTGTTCAATCAGGGCTTTAAGTGTGCCGGTTGTATCTCTTATCATTGCCTGATGAAGATCATAGACGTTGCCGTAGCCCTGAAGATCAGGAAGGTTTGTTATATCTGACGGTTCATCGAGATGCTCCGTTGGGATTGACTGGGTGGTATCCTGACGAAACCATACATCGGTTATCTTGCCATCTGTGCCGTCGGTTCTGGTAAAACTCCCCAATTGCCGGTGTTCATTCCCGTAGGAATCAACAAAGGTTGAACCAATATAACCTGTGCTGACGGACCGGATATCCAGTTCATTAAGGGTAAAAAGTTCGTTGGAAGAAGATGTGCCGTCTGTATTCGCATCTCTCCACACCCTGAGATCGGCATAGGCAGGATCGTTTACATCTATCTTGTTGTCATGATTGACATCCAGTTCGGAGAGAGCTGCAAAACCGTTCCATGCACGAAGGCTATTAGAAAGCAGCGTTGTATTGCCGAATAGTTCTGTGCCGTTGTCAATAGTACCGTTATTGTTCCTGTCCATAACAAGGAAACCGTCATCCGGAGCAACCCAGCTTATCTTCTCTGCAAAACCGTCGGCAGCGAGGTCGAAGTTTACTCCGTATGCAAGATTGGTGGTTTCTATACCGTCATTGTCGAGGTCAAGGATGAGGGGGTCGCCTCTTCGTATAAGGATTGCTGCTTCGGCGGTATTAAGAAATCCCTCAGTTTGTCCGGGAATAGGTGTTTTTTCTTCCACTAAAGTAATGCCGAGTTTCCCCTGGATAAAATTCTCTACGGTAATTGATCCGTTTATGACAAGGCTGGTTCCGGGTTTATTATCCCACACATAAGTATTACCCTCTTTATCCGTATAAACACTTTCTCCTTTTTTACGCTTGCCGCCCATCAAGGAGATGTCTTTATAAATGATGCTGCCCCCTGTTTTGTCTTGTTCTTTGATTATATCCCGGCCGTCTTCAGGATTAAAGATGTAGGTATCATTGCCGGAACCACCGGTTAGGATGTCGTTGCCTTTGCCGCCATAGATAACATCATTGCCTCCGCCACCCACAATTATGTCATCTGAGACATCTGTATCTTTTGATTCAATATATATAACTTGTCCGTTAGATATTGTTGCCATGCCTCCGTACAGAAAGTCATCTCCGTTGCCACCGTCAAGATAATCCTTGCCTTTACCTCCGATCAGGTAATCGGTTGATGTGTCTGCGTCTTCTTTAATAGCAGGTGTTTTTTTTAAAACCCCATTTTCAATATTATAATATTGATTTCTCCCATATGAATTTCCACCATATAGCTTGTCATTGCCGTCTTTGCCATCAATAATGTCGGAACCCCCACCGCCTGATAAGATATCATCATCGCTTGCATCAATAGCATTACCCCTATCTCTTTCCGAGATTTCCCCTTCACCTTTTAGTATTTCGTTATTTGATGTTCCATAAAATTGATTACCTATTTTATAAGATCCTGTTAGCACAAATCTCCCGTTTGCATCGGTAGGATAATTGTTCCAAAATGCCTCAGGGTCAATCTTTTGATATCTCCGTACAGTTGGTGAATAAAATGTCGTAATTTCGTAGTGAACATGATGGTCATAAGCACTGGCATCTCCACCATACATCCCATCCATTTTTCCTATTGCACTTCCTTCTGTAATTTCTTGATTTTGCGCTACAGCTATTTCTCTCATATGATAAAATGTATGTACATATCCATTGCATAGTATAGATACCTGACCATTCTTTGGATCAACTTTTATTACCTTACCGAATACAGGTGCGTAAACGGACGGATGACTATTTGGATAAGTATTGGGGCCTATTTTTGTCAGAATTCCATCTGTACTTTTAGCATAGTTGATATCTATGCCTCCATGAATATCAGTACCTCGTGGATCATCATAATCACTTCTGTATGGGCGCTTATTGTCATCTGGTTCACCTTGTCCATTAACATACGGGACATAGACACCATCCAGCACGGGTAATATTATTTTTATTATATCTTCAAAACTCATAACACCCTCCTCGTCTTAATTTTCTTTATTTGTATCCAATTTCCATCGGCTTTCTGTTTATATATTTCCAGAATTGTTGTAGCTTCGTCTGGACCACCGGATTCTTTTTCTACTATCAGTTCTTTTTCTCCACAGCCGTCAAAATCCAACATACCACATATATTAATATCACCTTCGGACACCATGTTCTTCTCATAATCAAAGTCAGTTGTTATGACATATATGTTATCTTTTTTTTTGCTAAACAGTATTTGCAACTCAAACACACCTTCGTGTGCAGTCCTAAAAATGTATCTATATATACCTATGTACATTTCACCATTGAAATCAGATATTTTGTCAAGTAGATCAATTTTTTGTTCATCCAGTTTTTTGTCTTCAATTTTGAATCGTTTTAACTCTTTTCTATTTTTTATCAGATCAAAAAGTCTATCCACGGCAAGTTTTGATATTCTTTCGACTTCTTCCTTTGATATCTCGTTGAAGGATATATTTCGTACTACTTCATATTTTTCAGGTACTGCTATAGGTTTTGCCGCACTTCCCAGTCTACCGATATATATAGTTTCTATCCGGTAGACTGGACCTTGTTTTATGTTTTTGATTGATAATTCTTCTTGATAATTCCAATTCCCATCTTCATCAATTTTTACACCATATATTTCCCCTATCTGTTTACCACCAAAAAGTATTTTATATTTCTTTTTTTCAGTAAATAATCTGTTTAATTTTGATACTCCAAATTTCTTTACGGCGTCTTGGGAACTGTAAATGGTATTGTTTTTTACGACAAAAAATTTTTCAAATCCGACCCATTTGCTTCCATCTTCTCGATTGCTTATCGACGAATCATACATATACAACCCATCAGGAAGTTTTATTTTTATATTATCTGCTGCTGATAGGGATGTTGTAGAAATCAAAAAAGCTATAATTGTGAGAATTAAATAGCAAATTCCAGACAGCTCTATTTTTCTTTTAATCTTCTTTAACATCTTCATATCCTACTCCTTGGTTTTTTCACTGATCTTGCACTTTAATGCTGCTGTAAAACTGGTAAGCGACAGCAAGCGACAGTGCGGCAAGTTCATTCGGACTGTCGGTGCCATCCGCGCCAACAAATTGTTTTCCAAGAAAACTTTCCAATACCGCTAATTTCCGTGCATCGAAGTTGGGGCCGCGGGAGGCAGGATCAACAGGACCACTTCCTGTCCACTTAAAGAGTATCTGTTCCATAAGGCTATCCCTGACAGTAGAGTCTTCTGATGCTATGAACTGTTCAATCAGTGCTTTAAGCGTACCGGTTGTATCTCTTATCATTGCCTGATGAAGATCATAGACGTTGCCGTAGCCCTGAAGATCAGGAAGGTTTGTTATATCTGACGGTTCATCGAGATGCTCCGTTGGGATTGACTGGGTGGTATCCTGACGAAACCATACATCGGTTATCTTGCCATCTGTGCCGTCGGTTCTGGTAAAACTCCCCAATTGCCGGTGTTCATTCCCGTAGGAATCAACAAAGGTTGAACCAATATAACCTGTGCTGACGGACCGGATATCCAGTTCATTAAGGGTAAAAAGTTCGTTGGAAGAAGATGTGCCGTCTGTATTCGCATCTCTCCACACCCTGAGATCGGCATAGGCAGGATCGTTTACATCTATCTTGTTGTCATGATTGACATCCAGTTCGGAGAGAGCTGCAAAACCGTTCCATGCACGAAGGCTATTAGAAAGCAGCGTTGTATTGCCGAATAGTTCTGTGCCGTTGTCAATAGTACCGTTATTGTTCCTGTCCATAACAAGGAAACCGTCATCCGGAGCAACCCAGCTTATCTTCTCTGCAAAACCGTCGGCAGCGAGGTCGAAGTTTACTCCGTATGCAAGATTGGTGGTTTCTATACCGTCATTGTCGAGGTCAAGGATGAGGGGGTCGCCTCTTCGTATAAGGATTGCTGCTTCGGCGGTATTAAGAAATCCCTCAGTTTGTCCGGGAATAGGTGTTTTTTCTTCCACTAAAATAATCCCGAGTTTTCCCTGGGTAAAATTCTCTACGGTGATGGAGCTGTTTATGACAAGGCTGGTTCCGGATATTTTATTCCATGCATAGGTATTGCCCTCTTTATCCGTATAAACGCTTTCTCCTTCCTTCCGCTTGCCGCCCATTAAGGAGATGTCTTTATAAATGATGCTGCCCCCTGTTTTGTCTTGTTCTTTGATAATATCCTGGCCATCTCCGGGACTAAAGATGTAGGTATCATTGCCTGAACCACCGGTTAGGATGTCATTGCCTTTGCCGCCGTAAATGACATCATTCCCTGCACCGCCAGAAATAAAATCATCTCCGGGCCTGCCTGAAGCATTGCCGCTTGTTCTTCTGGCAGTTTCACTATCAGCCAGATTCTTATCAAGATCACCATAGAGTACATCATTACCGTCACTGCCGTAGATTGTATCGTTCCCATAGCCTCCTTCGATGGTGAGATTCTGGATGGGACTAATGCCGTAGTGACCACTATTATAATCACCCCTGATTGTTTCATTTTCTTTGCTGCCGATGAAGGAAACAGGTTTGCGGGGATCGATGTAGTAAAGATTTTTTTTAAAATCGTTGATCATCGGGGTAATTCCATGTCTGAGGTTACTGATAAAAACTTCTTGTCCGATATCGGTACCACATTCGGCAATTTTTGAGATGCCTTTTCCGGAGATATTGTAGATTTTGCCATCCACATAGTCTTTGTTGGTAAGGAAGTTCTGATAGGCATCCCAGGTGGATTGTTCCCATAAAAATGTGCCTGTCAGTCCTTGCACGATAACCTTTCCCTCCAGCGTCCCAAGCGATGTATAGGAAAATACTGATTTTGCCCCCGGCGCGTTGTAGGTATAGACATCTCCAGTGCCTAAAAAAGTAGCTTTTGCAGCCTGAGCGAGATAGCCTCCCAGAGAATGGCCTGTAATATCGAACTGCGCTTGATTAAGATTTTGTGAAGTAATATATTGAACCATGGACTCATACTGGCCGGGCGGTATCTGAAGCGATGCAATAAATGCATCTGCCGCTATATCCAGAGGGTCGTCAGTGGGTGTACTGCCTCTGATGGATAGAATCTTTTTGTTGTCTTTTTGGAAGATGGTTGCTGAGAAACCGGTGGGTTCAAGGTCGTTGGGGTGAAAATCATAAACGGAGTAGCCCTTGCCTTTCATTTCACGCCATAATTCACGATACTGTGCATCGGGAACCCAGTTGCCGTCACTATCCTCTGTCCATTCAGCATATGCCAAGTCTGACAATTTCGCATAATCCAATGCTTTCTCTGTTAACATACTGTTATTTATATCTACTGACATGTAAACCCCCTTAATATTATTTTTTAGGTTTCAAGACATTAAAATCGAAGTATTCATACCTTCCAAAGGACATGCTTCCAACCCGATCTTGCGGACAAACTAATTCTTTTGGATGATCGTATAAGCCCAACCAGTTAAAGAATGGGAGGTTAAATTTGAATGCCACCTGATGATATTCTGCCAGAAGCTTTCCAGTGGTATTGTCCATAATCTTTTTAATACGTACTTTTACACCGCAAACAATTTTTGTCGTCGCTACCTTTACGACATACCTGCTTGAAGGCATATTAATCATTTGACAGTCTGTTCTTGTAAATGCCGGTCTTTTCACATCTCTCGGCAGAAGAGTACACCGATACCATATTGGAGTAATGGGAACTCTCTTAAGGTAGCCTTCCTTTTTTTCTGTGACTTTTGCTTCAATATACGAATATCCGTGCTCTAAAACACCTGACGTATCACCTACCTGCGTTCTTTCCGACAATGGTTCATTATTATGCTTTTCTAGCTCATATATGTAATTGTTAACCCCCTCATAATATATCCCCTCTGTCTCTGCTGTCTTGTAGATGGCTACCTTGGGGACAAAACGGCAGGCAGGGTAGTAGATAATCGCACCAAGCAAGATATCCCATGTCGGGAAAATGATAACAAATGGAATGGCAAGATATTTATATAGCTGCTTTTTACTAACCTTCCAGATATATTTAACAAATTTAATCGATAAGAAAATATATATACCGATAGAGAGCAATATCACTGTACCCATAGGTCACATCCTTACCGTATGAGACATATAGGTTGCCTTCTCCGGTAGAACCCAGTATGTTATATGATCTTTCCTTGCGTTTTCCACGTCCAACATCCAAGCGCAGCGGACGTCCCACGTCCTATGGTTTAATGGAGGACGGACGTAGGGACCGGACGTAGGGACCGGACGTAGGGACGTTGTTTCTTTCTGTACGTTTATCCTTATCCTGCCTTGTTGAATCGCTGAGAGCCCTGAGCATATTACCTCCATTTACATGTTTATATTCTTTATTGCCTCAGGCACAAAAAAATCCCCCATAGCAATTATGCAACAATAGTATTGCCTTATTATGAAATGATATTTTATGTTCTTTTTGATCTTAATTGCCCCCCAAGTAGATACAGGAATGCCTTTAAAACCCTTAAAACCAAACAATTATGAATTAACCAAGATGCCCCGTTCTGATGATGCTTTTAACAAAATAACTTGTATGTTTATTAATTGATACACCATATTGAATAATCAATTCAAGAAAATAATTACAATTATTAACAATTTGTTACCCTACCACACATTTCGTAGTATGCAAGAGGTCCGCTCACTAATGTTCGCCGGGAGGTAACTGCTTTTATGTCCCATGTCCTATCCTATGGTCCTTTTTTTCGATTCGTCCTTGCCATTGCTAATCAAAAAAACAGCAATAGGCTTTTGAAGAAGTATCAGGAGTGTCAAGGCCGGCTTTCATACCAAGTCGCCTTCATGCTGCTCGACCCTGCCCTCACAATTAAACCTCGCGCATACCTTTGTTGTATCTGTGCTCCTCGCGGGTATCCTCGTCGCCTCGGTCTGCTTTTGAATGCGACTTGGTATCACTCGTTGCCCGATCCATCTTCCATGCCCCCTCACTCTGCCCTCTCACGCAAGGGGTGAGGGAATGTGATTACCCCGCAGCGGACTGCGAGGAATCATCAGATTGAAATAAACCTCACCGTACTTTAATTCCCTCATCGAGGTACTTAATCAGCGGATAGACAAAAAACTCTATAATCCGCCTTTTGCCCACCTTAATCTCTGCCGATAAGCTCATGCCTGACGCAACCGGCGTCATCCGTCCTTCAACCATAAGCCTGGTCTCTGAGAGGTTGATAAAGACCTCATAAACAGGTCCAAGCTTTTCATCCTCTGTGCTGTGCTTCGCTACATTCCTCACCACTCCGTTTAATATGCCGTATTTCTGGAAATCAAAGGTATCGATCTTGATTAAGACTGGCATGGCCTCTTTGACAAAACCGATATCTTTATTGAGCACCGATGCCTTGATAACAAGGGGCGCTTCTACGGGAACAACTGCCATGAGCTTTTGCGCAGGCGTTACTACACCTCCAATCGTATGGAAATAAAGATTCGAGATGTGTCCCTCCACGGGGGAGAGGATTCTCTGTTTCTCGTTCATGAATGCTGTTTTTTCAATTTCTGCCTTTATCTCTGTAGACTGTCTGTGCTTATCGGAAAAATCCTTCAAAGACGTTGTCTTGAAATTCTCATTAATGAAAGCCGTCTCGCTCATAATTTGCTGTCTCTGGTGTTCCAGTTGTTCGAGCTTATGCTCCGACTGCTCGATGTTGTTTGAATATGTCAGGATATCATTGGTTATTTTGTCGTATTCACTTTTTGCAATTATGTCGATAACCGACCGGAGCCTCTTCTCCTTCTCAGAGGCAATATTCAGAAGAGAAGTATTGTGGATTCTCTCCTTCTTTACTGATTCAATTTCCTTTTCCACGCGGTTCAGTTCCGCCTTTTTTCCTTCAAGCTGTTTTTCAAGACCCGCTGTTGATGATACGTAAAGCTCTCTCTGGATTTTTATTGTTTCCTTATCGTGAGTCTTAGCATCAGGATTAAACCCCTTTTTCTTCAGGGCGGAATACATACGCATTTTCTCAAGCTCCAGAAACCGGAGGTTCTTTTTCTTTGATTCCACTTCCGGAGCAGTCATGGAGGGGTCGATTTCCATCAACACCTGTCCCTTTTTTACAAAATCCCCTTCCCTGCACAGGATGCTGCTCACAATACCCGTTTCGAGGGGCTGAATAATCTTTACATCCCCTTCAGGGATTACCAATCCCCTTGAGCTGACAACAACATCGATCTTGCCGATACATGTCCATAACACGAAAAAAACAAAGGAAGAGATAATAACCCAGAAAATCAGCCTTCCCAGCGGGTTTGCCGGTTTCTCCTCAATCTCCGCCATTGTGGGCTTAAATTCATGAGCATCGTCATGTCTGAATATACTTTTAAACAACACATACCCCCCGGTCTCTCATGTAAGATTCCTATTTATTCAAAATCCGCAATTCAAAATTCAAAATTACTATCACGCCGTTTCCTGCTGCATATACAGATGCCTGTAATACCCGTTTTTCGCCATAAGTCCCTCATGATCGCCCATTTCAACAATCTTTCCCTTATCAAGGGCAATGATGAGATCGCAGTCCTTAACGGTTGAAAGTCTGTGGGCCACCATGAACATCGTCCGTCCTGACTTGATGGCCGTTATATTCTGCCTGATGATCCTTTCGGATTCGTAGTCCAGCGAAGAGGTGGCTTCATCAAATATGAGGATTCTCGGGTTTGTTATGAGAGCCCTTGCAATGGCAATTCTTTGTTTCTGGCCGCCGGATAAGGTTGAACCGCGTTCTCCCACAATTGTGTCGTAACCCTGGGGCAGTTGAGTTATGAATTGATGCGCCCCTGCTATTTTTGCCGCTTCAATGATAACCTCCACAGGAGCATCGGGTTTGGGAAGCGAAATGTTCTCCCGTATAGTGCCGCTGAAAAGGTAATCCTCCTGAAGCACGACCCCTATGTTATATCTCAGCCATACAGGGTTGAGATGGCGTATGTCGATATCATCTATATAAATTGCCCCTTCGCTTATGATGTAGAGCCTTTCAATCAGCTTTGTGATCGTGCTTTTTCCGCTACCGCTTCTCCCGACTATGCCTATGCTCATGCCCTGCTTCGCCTCGAAATTGACTTTATCGAGCACATAAGGGGAATCCGGCACATATTTGAAACAGACATCCTCGAATCTGATTGCGCCCTTGAGTGACGGCAGTGTAATATCTTTGCCGGAGGTAACTTCGGCCTTGTTATTGAGTATGTCCCCGATCCTGTCAACGGAAAGCAATGCCTGTTGAAACTCATTCCAGAGGTTTACAAGCCGTAGAAAAGGTCCGGTGAACTGTCCGGCGAACATCTGAAAGGCAATCAACTGGCCAATGGTAAGCCTGTTGTCTATGACAAGTTTTACCCCGAGGTAGAGCACGGTAATCGTCATCAGCCTCTGGAACGTGCCGGATACGGCTCCGGCAATATTCCCCATATTGGCAAGCTTAAAGCTCGAATGGACATATTTTCCAAGGTTCTCTTCCCACTTTTTCTGCATGGAACCTTCAAGGGCAAGGGATTTCACCGTCTGAATGCCCGTAACCGACTCGACAAGATATGAATTGGATTGGGCCGCCATCTGGAACTTATGCTCCAGCCTTCTGCGCAATTCCGGCGTCACGATAAGATAAAGCGCTGCAACAAGGATCACGAAGCCGGAGAATATCAGGGTCAGCTTAACGCTGTACAAAAACATCATCGCCACAAAGACAAGCGAAAAGATGAGATCTACAATCACGGAGACGGATTTGTTCGTAATAAATTCCCTGATATTATCGAGTTCACGCATCCTTGCCACAATGTTGCCTACTTTCCTTGATTCAAAATAGACAAAGGGAAGTGAAAAAAGATGTCTGAACAGCTTGGCTCCAAGTTTGGCGTCTATCTTGTTCGCGGTATGGATGAAGATATAATTTCTCGAAGCATTCAGGAGAAATTCGAATATCGTCACGGCAATAAAGGCGACTGCAAGGACATCGAGAGTGCTCATGCTCCGGTGGACAATAACCTTGTCAAGGATTACCTGGGTAAAAAGGGGCGTCACAAGGCCGAATAACTGGACCACAAAAGAACCGGTGAGCACTTCGCCGATAACATTTTTATAATGCAGTATTTCATTATAAAACCACCTGAATCCGAAAGCTGCATCCGAAGATATCATCCTGTGCTTGAAGACAATATATTCCCCGCTCGATATATTCTGGAGTTCCACAGATTCAAAAGGCTTTGCCGCCATCTCTTTCGGACAGAAGACAAGCGTCTTGCCGGTTTCCGTGTCAGCCTTCAGCGCCACGCCATATGTCCCATCCTTGAATATGACCATAACGGGCGAGGGATATTTCTTAAGCACCACATCGAGGGGCATCGTTTTTGCGCGCGCCTTAAAGCCCAGGTTCTTTGCGATGAGAAGGAGCTGCTCTTTTGAGATTTCTTCATCAACAATGCCGTATTCTCTCATCACCGTCCGCAAATCCACACTTATCTGGTTTATCCTTGCGATAAGCTCAAGGCAAATGAGGGCGGTCTGCATCAGTTTATCTCTTCCGAAAGTATTTGCAGTTCTTTTATCGTAGATACTCTTGTATTAATGGCCTTTGTCAGTTCAAACCTCTGGTTTATAAGCTCAATTCTCCGGTTGAGAAGATCTACAAAATCAACAACCTTCTGTTCTGTAAGCCGACCGGTCATCGTTAGTTTTCTCTCTACCTTTGTCAGCATATCCTTCTGGGTTTCTATGCCTTTCACATACATCCTTCTTGTTTCATTCAGTTTTGCGTGTCTGTTTGTCAGCTCGGCAAGCTTTTTTTGTTTTTCAATCTTAAGCCTGTCTATCTCCAATGTTGCTTTTTGCATCTCCGAACTTCTTTTAAAGCCTTCGAAGATCGGCATAGTTGCCGATATGCCTACGTAATAGTTTCTCTCCCTTACGTCCCTTATGGAGGCATCGTAGTTGTCGGGGTTCTGTCCGTACCAGACATATCGGGAATAAAGCCCGAATTGAGGAAGCTGTTCTCTTTTCAGAATATCGAGCTCAGCTCTTTTTTTCTCTATCTCGAGACTGTATATCTTAAACTCAGGGGATTTTTCCGCCTCAAAATCATTTGCGTAATCATCCTCATGTTCTTCAAACCCCTCAATCCAGAGGCTGTTTTCATCATAGTCATCTCCGGTATAAAAGGATAAATCCTGCAAAAGCCCCTTTAACTTGAGTCTCAACATATCTATGGCGTCAAGGGTCTTCACAGCCTTCAATGCCTCATCTACCACCTCAATCCTTGAAATCATACCAGCGGAATACATTCTTTCCTTTGCAAGGGAAAGTTCCCTGTAAAGGGACAGGAGTTCCTTTTTTGCCTCAAGTTCTTTGTAGACAATAAGCAGATCGGTGTACAGATTTAATACCTTGATCTTAATGTCTCTTACCTGCTGTATGAAAATTGTCTTCTTTACATCCACATCTTTTTTGGCAATGAGAACTTTTCTGCCAGTGGAACCGAAATCAAAGAGGTTCCAGGAAGCGGCAAGGGACAGCGAATTCTGGTATCTTGTGTTGTCGCCGATAATTGTGTCTCCCACCACCGTAACCTGTGACGTGCCGCCGGACATGTCTTTCGCGTACTCTGAGTTCCAGCGGACATTCAGGGTAGGGTAATAGAGGGAGTATGCCCTTTTTTTCATAGCCTGGCTGATATCAATATCGATATTGGAAAGTTTTACATCATATGCGTTTTTAAGCGCGAGTTCCGTCACTCTCTCAAGGTCCAGTATTTGCGCGGCGAAGGTTATGTTCGAAAAAAGAGTGAACAAAAAAATAATGCAGGACGCGGTGAAGACAGTGGGAAAGACCGTAGGACGTACGTCCCGCTTATGGCGGGACTGGGACGTACGCTCACTTACATTAGCTTGGACGTAGGACGTGGGACGTTCAGTTGCATAGGCTCCTTTGGACGTGGGACGAGAAAAAGCAGTTACGTAGGACGTAAAGGATTTAGATGCAGAATGCATCGGCTTTCTTTTCCATATTGTTGAGCATGGCAAATATATGTTCGTATCTGTCATACAAGCTGTCGTAATCTATTTTCGCCATGTATCTGCAATGTAATGAGAATTCCAGCCATGTTTGGGTTTCAGCAGCCTCCTGTGCCGCATCCGATAACTTGTTGATAAAAACCACTTTATATTTTCGCTTTCTCCATCTTTCGGCAAGATTTGTACAAATAGACCTTGACGATCTCCTTACCTGATCAGTCAGAGAATATTTTCCCTCCACAGGAAATCTTTTTGAAATGTCATATATCTCCATAGCAGTCTCATACCAAGTCGCATTCGAATGCACATCGAGGCAGCGACGATGAGCCAACGCAGGCGTACACAAAAGTACGTCGAGGAGTGCGAGGAGGAGATAACAAAGATGTGCTTTCGAATGCGACTTGGTATCAAAGGCCAACTTGTAAACCTCCAAGTCCTGAACCCGTTTAGCAACTCTCTCTGTTTTCTCCATCGTGTCTTTCCTTTGTCGTTTATCCATAAGACGTTGTCCCTCTGTGCGTGACGTAGGATGTCCGCTACGCTTGGACGTAACTGCCTTTATTCCACCTTCTATCAGTTTTGCCTTTTCGTCCCACGTCCGAAGGAGCCGGGTACCCACAAAGTGGGTGTTGACTGAACGTCCTACGGTCTTTACCTCGTCCCAGCGAACACAGTGAGCGAACGTCCCAGCGCAGCGGACGTCCTACGTCCTACGTTCCCTTAGCTGTGCCATGCATTTACAACCATACCCATCAAATCCTGGTTTCTTCTCACATCATCCACACTTGTAAGGGGTATGCCGTTATCTGCAGCAAAGGCGGTCATCTGCTGAATAACAAGGTTAACGTCTGCGTCGGTTAAGAACTGGCCGTTGGATAGTTCTATTTTCTCAACACCTGCGGCTGATGAAGTCTGATAATTTACGGTTACAGTGTCATTGTTTCCGTATCCCATAATAAGTTGTGAGCCGTTCATATACATGGCTACAGTCTCTTTCAGAACATCATCTGCAAAAAGCACTCTGTCCTGATAGGCAGAGTCAGGTTCATAGTCGGTGATTGTATCGTTGCCGTCATTTAATAAAAAACAGTATGTATCGCCTTCGCTTCCGCCATAGAGGTAGTCGTTGTCTGTCCCGCCGTACAGGGTATCTGCACCTATACCGCTGTAAAGATAATCGCTGCCTTCATTACCATAGAGGATGTCGTTGCCCTCATTATCCTCTGTGCAGTCATCCCCTTCATTGCCATAGAGGATGTCGTTGCCGATCAGACCATTGAGTGAGTCGTTGCCTTCACCTCCGATCAGAGTATCGTCTCCGCTATATCCGGTCAATGTATCGTTGCCTGTACCCCCGTTTAAGGTATCATTAAGATCAGTGCCGTATATCCTGTCATCTCCTCCGAGACCATATGTGTTTGTTGCATAATCGCCAAGTCCCATTATGATGTCATTATCCTCTGTACCGTATATATTGTTCCCCATTGCGCTTATCTGGGAGGCGGTAAGTTCTGTTCCGTCTGAGAAGACAAATTTATCTGTCTGGTTATATTCACCCTGGAACCAGTAATCGAATTTAAGTGTATCTCCTGTTGTTTTGTTTTTAAGGACAAGGTCATAATAGCCGTTTGATTTTACCTCAGCATAGTAATCGAAAGAGGAAGAAGTAAGACCGTCCCCGAATTGGACAGTATCATTGCCGTTAATACCCTGTGTTGTGCCTTCATAACTGTTTATTCTGTCATTGCCTGAAGAGTAGATATATGTATCGTCTCCTTCTCCTCCTCTTAAGGTATCGTCTCCTTCTCCTCCATCCAGGACATCGTTGCCTTCATAACCATAAAGGTTATCCGCTCCTCCTCCTCCATTTAGAGTATCGTTGCCTGAACCGGCATTGATATAGTCGTCTCCTGAT
>Ga0074195_1001555_pt1 | contig 31371 bp, 27 predicted proteins | sample EPASupsiteHSE623_FD_64525 | JGI IMG/M metagenome (GOLD analysis project Ga0074195, IMG submission 64525) | Bioremediated contaminated groundwater from EPA Superfund site, New Mexico - Sample HSE6-23 | ecosystem: Environmental > Aquatic > Deep subsurface > Groundwater > Contaminated ... | reverse complement strand
CTTCAGGTTCAGATACCCTCTCTTACGAATATTCATTTGTTGACGAATATTATACAGCCGATGTACTTACAGATACTACAACAAAGGACGATATTGGAAAAGAAGAATATGTTGAGTTTCTGATGGACAATAATGTTTCTTATGAGTTACTTGCAGATTACTATTAAAAAAAAATAATATGAAAAAGTTAATGTTGACATTTGCTGCTTTCTGCCTGGTTGTAACATGGGCACACAGTCAGCACGACTTTGACCATTGTAAAAAAAGAGAACAGATAAAGGCTCAGAAGGTCGCATTTATTACCGATAAGCTTGACCTGACAGTTGAAGAAGCTCAGAAATTCTGGCCTGTTTACAATGAGTACAATGCAAAGCTCGAAGAGAACGACAAAGAGAAAAGAGGGCTTGTAAAAAAGTACGAAGAAAATAAAACCACCCTTACCGACAACGAGGTTACAGAGATATATGTAAAGCTGGTTGAACTCGAAGCAAAGGAAATTAAATTAAGCGTTGAGTTCAGAAAAGAAATGAAGGAAATTATTCCCGTTAGGAAAATGATGGAACTTCATATGGCAGAAAGAATGTTCAAGCACGAACTTCTTAACAAGATTAAACATTGTGGGCCTCCTCAGGAGTGATGCATTATATTTCGTAATTGCGTATTTTTAAAATATTCATCAAGTAAATACAAAATCAGCCATCACGAGAGTTAGTATTCAGATCAAAAAATGAAATTATTCTGAAGGCAGGTTAACCGCAGGATTTGAATATATTATATCCGGGCCGTTCCTGCTGATTATGTTTGCATATGAAACACGTACATCATTATCTGCGAAAAGACGGGCAAAACGGTTGAAATATTTAATATCCAAAGGTTGTTTAATCAGTTTGCGAAGTTCCGCCCCGGCTTTTGTAAATGCAAGAACCGGTACCGACTGTTCGGGGCAATTGTTTCCGCGTTCAACAAGCAGAATCAACTTTCCGAACTCAAACGGTGTTTTTCCATGCCCACGCAGAGTGTAAAAAAGATCATTAGAGTTAATCAGTCCTGCCTCTTCAAGTATCATCCTGTCGTTAAAGCTGATGTTGTATTCTCTTGTAAGGAATTCTGAGTTGTCGGGGTTAATTACAAACGAAGTTGCCCCTGCCTGCAGTGCAAGAGCGGCAAACCTTATGAAAACGCTGGCTTCGCGTTGCGACATGTTTTTTAAAATCTCAAGTGTTCTCAGAGAAAAAGTCCCGGGTTGGACCACTTCTGCTGCAAGAATTCTGCCCCAGAGACCCTGCATAGCAGTGTCAGAAATGTCTTCGACAATATTGTAGAATCTTGAAAGCCAGTCGTCGTTGACATGGTCTGAAGTTACGGTGTCGTCAGGGCTGAATTGCCCGGTTGCTACCTTATTAATATTCTCAACGTTCATCTGGCGTTTTGATTCCCTGAAAATAATTCTTTCGCTAATTCTGGCCCTTAGTTCATTTTCTTTTGTATCTCCTGCCGGAACTTCTGTAATGATAATATCCTCCTGCCGACCTTTATCGTTCTCTTTTTTTCCAATTTTTCCGATTCCTCTGGTAATTACATCCTGAAGTTTCTCTGATGCCTTTATGCTGTTGTTCTTTCCTGAATCTGTCATTTTTATTTATTTGAGATGTTTCAATACTATTGCATAGTTATTTATTAAAAGAGCTATTGCGAATTTTTTTTATAAGAATATCTTCTTCTGAGGATTTAAGATCAACTACAGAATCTGTTTTACTGTTAGGGACTGTCATTGATAACACATATTGAGCAATTTTCCATTTTCCATTCACATTAATAACTATTCCCGAACCCCTGCATATCTTCATCTGTGTATCCAGCAGTTCATCGAACCATGCAATACCGGTATCACCACCAAAGAAAATGTGACGGTCAATGGTTACGAAATGCCAGGCTTTTCCTCTGTCAAAAAAAGGCTTTGCCCAAAGCATAAAACTATCCTTATTCCAGTGCTCTGTTGCATCTGTTCCCAGATATGTTGCATCGTCGGTGAAATAACTGAAGTATTTCTGGTAGTTTGCTTCAGATGCGGCAATATTGAATGAATCGAGCATTACTGCTATTTCTGTTCTGCTATTTGAGAAATAAGTTGAATCGGCCTGGAAATTCTGGTTCTGTTCCTGTCTGCACGAATTAAGAGCAATTAGGAATAACGCAATTGAAAATACAGAGATCATTCTCATTTGTTCGGTACTTTATTAAATGAATTAATATCAATTATTGTATCATTAAGAGTCAATGAGCCTGCGATATTATTAAGCAGTTCTTTATTGAAAAGAATATCTCCTTTTTCTCTTGTAACGGGGGTATTAAGATTAAGAATATGATCGAAGCAAATGGTCGTTAAAAACATCTGTTTCTCAATATCTTTATTGCTTTTAGGCATGTTGAACATCCACAGAAGAAACAGCTTGTTGTTTATAGTCAACCATTGATATTTTTCTGCCTTGTATTTTATTTTCAGTTCTTCTTTAAAATATTTCAGTTCGTAATTCATGTACCCCAAAAGAGCTGATTTCTGTGTTTCAGCATCCATATTCTTAAAATCAAGTTTCTGACTGAAAGGGACTATAAGCGACTGAAGGACCACACCGTTCACAATAACGAAATTAGGCTGGTCGGATGCTTTTATGTCGTCGGATGTTATGTCGATAGTAAATGAATGCTCAGTGCCGGTGTATATGATCTTTGCGCCCGTTTCTGTTTTGAACATGTATGCTCTGAAGTCTTCGGCGGTATATTCTGATTGCGAAGGACATTCAAAAAGAACAGATACAATTATGAGGAAGGTTAAAATGATGCTTTTTTTTGATAAATAAATGTAAATCATTTTTAGAAAATATTAGTCAACTTTTATGCCCAATAATGTAATGTCATCAGTCTGTTCGAATTTAACATCAAAGCCGATTCTCCATTTCTCTATGGTATTGCTGATAATTTCTTTCTGATCATTCATTGGTTTTGTGCAATTTTCAATTATAAGCTGTTTAAGGTTTTTAGCCATGAATTTTCTTCCCTTTTTTCCTCCGAACTGGTCGGCAAATCCATCAGTCATCAGATAAACCATATCGCCTTTATTAAGCTGTATGCTGTGGTTTGTGAATTTATTCATTTTTAAATGGATGGAGGCAGGCATTTTGTCTCCTTTTATCTCGATCAGTCCACAGTCTGCAGTCTGCAGTCTGCAATTGTCATCCCCATTGCCGACTGCTGACTGTGGACTGCTGACTATATAAAGTGGGTTGTTCGCTCCTGCAAACTGCAACTCTCTTGTAACGGTATTAATTGAAATAAAGCTGATATCCATTCCGTCTTTTATCTTCTGCATTGCCAGAAGTCCGGTTTCGCCTGAGCTTTTCTGCTGAAGCGATCGTATCACGTATCTTCGCAGTTCTTCAAGGACCATGTCGGGTGACTGTATCTCTTCCTTTGAGATGATTTCGTTAAGGAATGAAATTCCAAGCATGCTCATAAACGCTCCCGGAACGCCGTGTCCGGTGCAGTCGGCAACTGCTATAAGCAGCAGGTCTTTTCTTTTGTCAACATAATAAAAATCACCCGATACGATGTCTTTTGGTTTGTAAAGAATAAAGAATTCGCTTCCAATCTTTTCCTCCATGCTGCTTTTTTCGGGCAGTACAGCTTTTTGAATTCTTTTTGCGTAGTGTATGCTGTCGGTAAGAGCTGTATATATTTTCTCGATATTTTGTTTTTGCTTTGTAACAATATCTCTTTGTGCGGCAATCTCATCACGTTGAGCACCAATTTCCTCATTTTTCTGATTTAGTTTGTCGTTTTGTTCTTCAATTTCCTTTTTTTGTTTCTCGAGCAGAATTTTTGCCTTGTATGTTTTCTGCCGGCTGCGAAAAATAACTATCCCCAGTATCAGAAGGAGTACAAAACCGCTGCCGAAAAGTATAGCCTGTAATTCAGCGAGTTTTTTGTCTTTTGACAGAATTTCAATTTCGGCTTCTTTTTTAGAAATATCGAAGCTGTGCTGAAGTCTGTTTATTTCGTCATTCTGATAAGAATTGAACATACTGTCGTCGGCGGCATCGGCGATAAGATAATATTTTAAAGCTTCTTTAAAATTCTCTTCTTTATTATAAACCTGATAAAGCACATATGCTGATTCATAAACAGAATTCAGGTCATTTACAGACCGGGCAACACTCAGGGCTTTTTCAGAGAACTCCATGCATTTGTCGTGCTCGTTTGTTTTAAGGTATAGCATGGCAAGAGCTGTAAGACACTGTGAAACATTCTGATTGTCGTTTACCTTTTCTGCAAGGCGAAGACCTTCTTTAAGGTATTCTTCTGCTTTTTTCAGTTTGTTCTGATCCCTGTATATTCTCCCGATAGCAAGATAGTTGGTTGAGCTGTTCATGTCGTCGCGCCTGAGTCGACTGATGTTAAGGGCCCTTTCGTAATAGTCGTATGCTTTTATAGTATCTTCATTCATAATATAAATATCGCCGATATTGCCCAGTATCCTGGAGAGCAAAGTGGAATCTCCAATATTTATTTCCAATTCCATAGCCTGTTTAAAATAGTCTATAGACCTTTCATAAAGATTCATTTCATAATAAACAAGTCCAAGCATATTTAAGCTACGCACTTTCTCCATGCTGTTGCCTGTGCTATCACATAAGTTTAAACATCGAAGTGTCAGATCCATTGATACAGGAAAGTCACCCTTAACCCAGTATGCGCGGGCAAGGCCATTAAGACAATAGATTTTCCCGGTTGCAAACTGATGTTTTTCTGAAATCTCGAGAGCTTTATTGAAAAGCGAAATGCTTGAGTCGGGAGAAGTATAGATAAGCTCCCATGAAATTTCTTTATAATACTTTACCTTTTCGGTATCGTGTCTTGTATTCCTTAGTTCGCGCCAAAGAGAATCAGTTTTGTTCGAAGTCTGAGAAAACAGCTGCAATCCACAGGTGATGAGTAATAAGGTCAGTATTGTTCTTGTGAGAGTTATCATAGCAGCCGCTGAATGTTGTGCACATTACAAATGTATAAATTTTTTTGATTAGGTAGTTTTAAAAACTAACAAGAATTGAATTGAAATAAAACCAGATACCATATGTCATCGATTTTTTCAAACCCTAAAACGGCAATTATGCCTACTTCTTTTCGATGACTTTCATAATAGAATAATTTTTCATTCTGATAAAAAAGATTGCTATCGAGGTCGTAATAAAAATCATTTCTGATGTCGAAATTAAGAAAACGCCAGTTGTTAATAGTTGCTTCAACAGATTCTCCCTCACATTCCTCGTACATTCCATTTATCGGGAATTTTACGTGATTAATCTGGAATACCGAATCAGTTATGAATTTTTTATAGAATTGAGTAAAATCAGGATTTATTGAATCTAAGTTGTAGCATATTCTTCCATTGTTTTTAAAAAAGTCAATTTTGTCGTTCACCAATTTTAAGATATCTTCCTGATTAAACGTTGTATTTGTTTCTTCAATAGAATCGTTGTTATTTTCATTCATATTTGCATTACACGAAACCATTGTGACTAATAATGTAAGAAAAATCAGTTTCATAAGCTTTTCAATATTCCTCCTGGTAAGTATACCATTATATTTGTTTTATACCATTAAGTATTTGCTGATACATTTAAATTTCTTTATTCAAAAATAGTAAAAATCAGGATGCCATAACAATAAAAAGAGTTATTTCCCTTTCTTTATCATCGAACCTGCTATTTTGGGCCACATTGAAGGAGTGCGGAATATAATACGGCCGAATGTTTTTTGTAACGACATTATTTTACGATATTTGTTTTAAATTCTTTAGTTTTATGAAACAGCTACTTTATGTATTATTTGTTTTTTCATTTTGCACACCATTATTTAACGCAGTCGCGCAGGAAGAAAACCCGGATATGACACTACTTACAGGCAACGACAATGCAATAACTATTGAGATTGTTACAAAAGGAGCATATGTGCTGTGGGATTACGTCCTGAATGCTGAGAAGATTACAGCTACAAAACACCCGACAAATGGCAATGTTCCCATAACTGTATTTGAAAAGATATTTACTCCGGAAGAAAAAATTGAAGTTGAGAAATTCATTAATAGTTTCCCTGCCGAACCACTTAAAGAGCAATATGTAAATCCAAATGTACAGGGAGAAGGTTCTTACTGGTTTAATTTTCGCATAAATACATTAAGGAAAAAGGTTGTTGTAGCGTACGAATATCCGGCAGAGCTTAAATCAGTTGTTGACTTTTTCAATGCACGACTGCACGAAAAGTACAGGATAGGATTTGAATAGGGGGTAGTCAATTCTTCTTAATGCAAGAAGCATAATTATTGTAAATGCAAGAAAAATAATAGTATAAGCGTTGTGTAAACGATTACACACGACTAATATCCGTAAATAAACGGTAAAAAACCGAATACGGATTTCCGGCTGTTCTACATTTGCATCATCAAACGTTCATAAACACAATCACAAATTTTTTCAAACACAAAACTCAAATCACTATGAAAACAAATGTAAACAAGGTAGAGATCACAGGTTATCTCGGAACAAATCCTTCGATCTTCAGTGCAGCAAACGGGAACAAGATCACACGTCTGCGTATCGCAACAAGCACATCATACAAGAATCTTAACGGCGACTGGGTGGAGAACACTACATGGCATAATGTGGTATTATGGAACCGTCAGGCCGAGAATGCATTCAACGAGCTCCGTAAGGGCATGCGTGTCAATCTTCTTGGACGTATCGTGTACAACCAGTATAACGACAAGGATGGTCACATACGCTATGCTGCAGAGATCGTGGCCCACATTTACAATGTGGATAATGTTGCAAGGGCTATGTCTGCATAGATAAACCAGAATCCAGCCCCGGCCTTAAGGCCGGGGCTGGTAAATTTTATATTATGAGTTATTTAAATGTTTGGATTCATCTGGTATGGTCTACAAAGAACCGTGAGAAAGTCCTTATACATGAAATTAAGAACATAATTATTGATCATATAAAAAACAATGCATTGAAAAAGAATATTCAAATTGATTGTATAGATGGTTATTCAGATCATTTGCACTGTCTAATTAAGCTTAAACCACAGCAATCAATATGCAATATTGCAAATCTGATAAAAGGTGAATCATCATTCTGGATCAATAGAAATAGAATTACTGGTTCTTCATTTTCATGGCAAAACGATTATTATGCTACTTCTGTCAGCTTTTCGGCAGTCAATATTGTCAGAAACTATATTTCAAAGCAGGAAGAGCATCATTTAAGATTTAGTTATGAAGATGAGCTTAATAATTTAATTTAAAGTTTATCAGCCCTTACCAGCCCCGGCCTTAAGGCCGGGGCTGGTAAGCCGGGGCTGATAAACGAAGCTGCAAGTTATATCCTCCTGATATGCAGGAATAAGAAGATTTCTATGATAATTCATTTTTGTTTTAAAAGGATAACGCTTAAAAATTGATATTTTTGCCGGAAATATCCTTCTCTGTCGCAACATCCGCTTATACAGGCATGGCTCGGGCATCCGGGTGTAACTGAAATCAACAACAGTATTTCGGCAGGAAAGAGTATTGTACTAAAAGGACTTGCCGGATCTTCGCCTGCATTTGTAATATCAGCACTTCGCAGCGAAAATAAGATACCTGTTGTATGCGTGTTTCCTGATAAGGAATCAGCTGCTTATTTTCATAACGACATATCAGGACTCAATAGCAGTAATGTATTCTTCTTTCCATCGTCGTACAGAAAAAAGCTTTCAGGGTACGAGACCGATAACGGACAGATTGTGCTTCGCTCAGAGATTCTTGAAAAACTGCATAAGAACACTGGGAATGGAATTTATATTACATATACCGAAGCATTTGCAGAAAAGGTCATTTCACCGGCCGAGATAAAGGAACAGTCACTTACTGTTCACATGAACGAAAAAATTTCACCGGCATTTCTCGAAGAAGTGCTTTTTGAATATCAGTTCGAATACTCTGATTTTGTAACACGACCCGGACAGTTTTCGAGACGGGGAAGTATTGTTGATGTCTTTTCATTTTCGCGTGAAAACCCTGTACGTATTGACTTTTTTGGTGACGAAGTTGAGAGCATAAGAACATTTGATGTTGAAAACCAGCTTAGCATTGATGTTATTGAGGAGTGTACAATTACACCCGACTTTAAGACAACTTGCCCACAGCTTGTTGAATCAGATCTTATATCTTTCTTTGGCACAAAACCATTACTGTTCTTGTACGATAGCGCATTATATGAAAAGAAATTAGATGAGTTCACATCATTTCCCAGGAGCAAGCGCAGCATGTATGGCGAAAGCAGCCCTGACGAATCACAGGTGACGTTTTCATGGCAAATATGTGTCGAACAGATAAGATCGTGTACAAGGATTGAATCCGGGATGTCGTTCTATACAGAAGACTGCAACGAGGTTAAATTTTCAACATTTCCGCAGCCCTCATTCAGTAAAAAGTTCGACATAATGGACGCTGACATGTGTGAAAGGAAAGAGAATGGATATCGGATATTTTTGTTTTCAGAGAACCAGATACAGGCCAGCAGGCTTAATACTATTATCTCCGACCTTGGTCACCCCGGTATGTTTATTCATATACCCGTTGCGCTACACGAAGGATTTTTTGAAGATACACTTAAGATAGCAGCATACTGCGACCATCAGATTTTTGAGAGGCATCACAAGTACAAAATTAAGGATGACTTTGCGAAAAGGGGGGGTTTTACTTTAAACGAGTTTCTTTCGCTTAATCCGGGTGATTATGTTGTGCATATTGATCATGGTATTGGAGTATTCGGGGGACTGGAAAAAGTCGAGATATGTGGAAAGGCATACGAGCAGATAAGAATAGTCTACCGCGACAATGATGTACTATATGTGAGTCTGCATAATCTGCACAAGATATCTAAATACAAAAGCGGGGAAGCTGCAGCTCCAAAACTTAGCAAGTTGGGTACAGGAGCATGGCAGCAGTTAAAGCAGAGGACAAAGAGCAAAGTAAAGGATATCGCACGAGACCTTATTAAGCTGTATTCTGAAAGGTTAGGCCAGGAGGGTTTCAGATATTCTCCTGATTCGTATCTGCAGCATGAACTTGAAGCTTCATTCATGTTCGAAGACACACCTGATCAGGTTAAGGCGACATCTGATGTTAAGGATGACATGCAAAGGCCTGTGCCAATGGACAGACTTATTTGCGGTGATGTTGGGTTCGGCAAGACTGAGATTGCAATCCGTGCAGCGTTCAAGGCAGTGGCAGACGGAAAGCAGGTTGCGGTTCTTGTACCAACTACAATTCTGTCCCTTCAGCATTATTATACATTTTCCGAAAGGCTGCGCAATTTTCCTTGTACAGTTGAGCATCTGAGCAGGCTTAAGTCTGCATCTCAGCAGAGGGAAATAATAAGAAAACTTGCAGAGGGGAAGGTCGATATTATTATTGGAACACATAAACTGATAGGAAAAGAAATAAAGTTCAAAGACCTCGGACTGCTTGTTATTGATGAAGAACAGAAGTTCGGTGTTGCTGCCAAGGAAAAGCTGCGCGCAATAAAAGTAAATGTAGATACCCTTACTCTTACGGCTACACCAATTCCGCGCACACTACAGTTTTCGCTTATGGGCGCCCGCGATCTGTCGATGCTTACCACACCACCATCGAACAGACAGCCTGTTGTTACTGAGGTTCATCGTTTCGACCATAACATTATCAAGATGGCTATTGACAATGAGACCGAAAGAGGTGGGCAGGTCTTTTTTGTTCACAATAAAGTTCAGAATATTGTAAAATTCAAAGCGCTTATCGAAAAGTTATGTCCATATGCACGTGTCGCTATAGCACATGGGCAGATGAAACCTGCAGAAATGGAGGAAGTGCTGCTTAACTTTATTGACGGTACTTTTGATGTGCTGATTGCAACCACAATTGTCGAAAACGGACTTGATATTCCAAATGCAAATACAATAATAATTAATGATGCTCAGAATTTCGGACTGAGCGATCTGCATCAGTTGCGGGGACGTGTGGGACGTTCGAACAGGAAGGCATACTGCTATCTGCTTTCCCCTGATTTCAGCATGCTTACCGATGATGCGCGCAGGAGGTTAAGGGCAATAGAAATGTTCAGCGAACTTGGTAGCGGATTTAATATTGCAATGCAGGACCTTGACATTCGCGGGGCAGGTAACCTGCTTGGTGCTGAGCAAAGCGGGTTTATTGCAGATATCGGGTTCGAAACATACAGAAAGATACTTGCCGAGGCTGTTGAGGAACTCAGGGAAAGTGAATTCAAAGAACTTATAGGTGAGAAAACAAAAGCTGAACAGATATCAGATGAAAGCAGTATTAAGTCGTCAGACTGCAGTATTGAGACAGACCTTGAGATAATGATCCCCGAGGCATATGTAGAGAATATAAGCGAACGACTAAAGATATACAGAGATATAAGTGAATGTGACACATTGGAAAAAATCGAGCAAATAAAGAAAATTCTTAAAGATAAATTCGGAAGGATCCCTGAGCAGGCTATGCCACTTTTTGAAATTGGAATACTAAGAAAAAAATCACGTGAACTTGGAATCGAAAGACTTGTTATTAAAGGTGGCCGAATGACTGCAAGTTTTATAAGCGACAGAGATCATCGGTTTTATAAGTCAATTAAATTCAGTAATATACTTAACTGGATAATGCAGCGTGGAAAAGGAGTAGGTTTAAAGGATACGGGTAATAAACTGATAATGACAGTGGATAATGTAAGAACGATTAGCAGGGCTTCGGAAATAATTGATGAGGTTTTTGAAAATAATGCAATGCTTAATTAGCCGGTTAAATTTTTGGATTCATTATTTCTGAAATTGTCATCATCTGTTATAATCCATTTTTTATTCAGTTAAATAACATAAGAACTGAGTTCAGAGTTTAACACGACTATGTTATTTTATGTAGTTTGTTAAAAAGATTTTGTTATATTTGTTTAAAAAAATGATGAGTGAATCGGGCTTAAAGGGATTGGTAATTTTTATTTCAGTTTTATGTTGTTCTTGTTTGTCGGGGCAGACAGATACAGTTTATAGTGTAATAAATAAATATAAAGTTAATATTTTAAACGATCAGGAATTTATCCACATTGCTAATACAGGTACAAAGCAAACAGATCTGTTTTTTAATATAAATGGAAATCTATATAGAAATAACAATGATTTAAGAAATTATATCAGGTCAGAGTATAAAGCAGGACCTGATTATATTAATGCATGGCATTTTATTATAAACAGAACATTTCATTCCGACACAATTACTGAAAAGCACTGGCTTCACAATCCACTAATTTTTTTAAATTCTGTTGGATATGGGTATTGCGACGACAGGGCATCGGCACTATCATTTTTGTGGGAACTTCTGGGGTATAAAAGCCGTGTGTGGGATCTCGGAGGTCATGTTGTCCCGGAGTTGTTTGTCGGAGATAAATACATGCTTTATGATCCTGAATATGAAGTCTTTTATTTAAATAAAGAAAATAAAGTAGCCAGTGTTGACGAGGTAATGTCAGATCCTGACAGTATTATTAAAATTCCGGAAAAATATATCAGCATAAGAGCATGTGTAAAAGCTGCTGCAAAATCAACAGCAAATCTGTACAGATCCGTAAACAACAATTATCCCAACGAATTTTATAAAAAGGAAGTCTATATAAACGATTTTTCAATTACCCTACCAGCTTTATCTGAACTTCTGATCCCAGTCAATAGAATAAAACCGGGTTATAAAACTTCCGGTTACAGGCATACTGCTTTTATGCTGCTCCCAAAAGATTATAACGGCACCATTATATTTCCATATGTAATACTGAGCATTTCGGGAAAATCAAGCATTGGATATGGAACAAATGAGATTAATCTTAACGGTGAATACCCATTTAAAGAACTTAATTATTGCGATTCTTTAAAGTTTTCTGGAACCAAAGGTCAGCTGTTGATTGAATTTTATATAAATCCTCTTGCTCTCATATCAAATGACGTGGTTGATGTTAATGTAAGTTATAAGAATATTTCTGGTTCTAATATTATTGTGAACAAGGTGGAAAACAAGGAATACCAAAGCAGGATTATTTTTCACAACAGCGTGGATTCTGTGGATTGCAACTGCTTAACTGAAAGAGCTGCAAAAAATACTGTGGAAAAAGTTATAAGCCACGAAACCATGGTTAAGAAAATAAAAGAACTGATTTCAGGAAGTACTTGCATAAAAGTTTCAGATAAAGAAACTGAAGTAGTTCTGAACAAAATGACTTATCTTGAAAATTATTCTGACAGCCTGGGGTTTAAGAATTTATTCTATTCGTATCTGAATGACCCTTCGGTCTTCATATACTATGTTGAAAAGCTCAGAATGAACCCTGATAATGTTTGGGTTATTAGACAAAAGATTTCGGAAATTGCCGAAAGAAAGAAAATTCAATAAGGAGAGATTTGAATTTGCATTAATTTTTATTGATTATATTTGACAAAAAAACACTCCATACATAGCGGATGAAGGTTACATTCGTTTCAGGAAAAAGCAAAAGTACATTATTGTATCTGGGAGATGTGTTCCGGAGCAGGAGGATAATTTCTGCTTTTGCACGACGTAATGTGATGGGTAAAGTTGCGCAGACTAACCTTGGTGTTTTTGTTATCCTGTTACAGGCAATTGTTCTTACACTTGTTGTTGGCTTTGTAATACGAAGGGCTGTTAATATCGAAACAGGTTATCCTTACCAGTTATACCTTATTCCGGGTATGTGCGGCTGGTATGTTTTTTCATATCTGGTGTCATTTTCTAGTATGTCTCTGATTCAGCATCAGGGTATAATCACCAAAGTTGCCTTCCCACGTATTTCATTACCTCTGTCGTATGGGGTATCGGTATTATTCGATATGGGGGCCTGGATGCTGGTAATAGTTGTACTTATGATATTCTTTGGAGTAGCTCCTGGTATTGAACTTGCAATATTGCCGGTATTTATGATAATGAATATAATTACCGGTCTGTCAATTGGGATGTGGCTGGCAATTTCAAGTGTAAAAAACAGGGATTTGGTTTTGATATCTCCTCTGTTCATAGGTTTTGGAGTTTTTTTAACTCCTGTTTTTTATCCTGTTTCAATACTTCCGAATTGGATGGAGTACGTTATGTACTTTAATCCCTTAGCTGGAGTCGTAGAAGGTTACCGTTACTGTTTTTTTACAGGCGAATTTGACATGAATTACATGTGGGGTTTTCTTATCAGTATAGTATTGTTATGTGGTAGTGTAATAGTTTTCTCAAAAAAAGAAGGTAACGTTGCAGACAGCTTATAACATAGAACCGCATCTGGCAGTAAAGGCGTCCGGACTAACTAAGATCTACCGGTACAGAGGTCTGATATCTTCTATTTTTTCAGGTAGATATAAAAGCGAAGTCCGGGCCCTGAGTGATTTTAGCATGGAAGTTAAAAAAGGCGAGATATTAGGTATTATCGGTGCTAACGGATCAGGTAAGAGTACTATTATGAAAGTTCTTAGCGGGGTTACAAAACCTACGTCCGGAACAGCAGTTATTAAAGGTAAATTATTTGCAGCAATAGAAGTGAGCGGTGGTTTTAATCCCGACCTAACTGGTTATAAGAATTTAGTTCTTACTGCACGTATATGGGGTTTCTCTGATAAAGAAATAAGCAGACTGCTGCCAGAGATAATTGAGTTTAGTAATTTAAGTGAATTCATTCATATTCCTGTAAAAAAGTATTCAAGTGGCATGGTGAGCCGACTTGCATCTTCTCTTATTGTACATACCGATGCCGACATTATTCTCCTCGACGAGGTGCTTAACGGAAGTGACCTTTCATTTAAATATAAAATGCATAAAAAGGTTATTGAGGAGAACAGAAAGGGAAAAACATTTATCATAACTTCTCATACTATAAACGATATTCTTTCGCTGTGTACAAGAGCTATTGTTATACAGAAAGGTGAAAAAAAATATACAGGTCCGCCTATACTGGCTCTTGATACATACTACAAAACTGTTAAGTATGTTAATCCGGTTCAGGTGGAAGAATACAGTAATTATAACGAGAACAACTTTATAAATGTAAACTATCTAAAGGTTTCAAGTAATGATGGCTTGGTTAAATTCGACATCAGGATAACCAAAAAGAATAAAGAAAGAGAGCCAGTCCGTTTGATATTTATAATTAATAACAATTTTAACAGTCCGGTTGCTCATATCATACATGAGATTTGCGAAGAAGGAGGAAGTTATGGCTATTGCTGTACTGTCCCTGCCGGAATGATCGGGATAGGAAATCACTTTGTTACATTTGCAGCAATGGGAGAAGGTGAAAACTGGACATATATGCCGAATCTGTGTAATTTTTATATTGATATTGGTGGAAAAGACAATGACATGTCGTATATCCCCGGTGTCAGGATTGAAAATGCAAACTGGGAGAAAACAGACCAATCCTGACTTTAGGTGTACTTGCGCGAATCACTTATATTCATTATAATTGCATTAATTCTATTGAGTACTGTTAATGAACCTGTTTAGAAAGTATACATCATTTTTAAGATCTGAACCGAACTATATAATTATCGGAGCCCAGAAATCGGGTACATCATCTCTTTTCTATTATCTTTCTCTTCATCCTCATGTGCGTAACAGTGTAAAAAAGGAGATACATTATTTCGACCAGAATTATACAAAACCCTGGTCGTGGTACAAGTCCTTTTTTCAGTTTATCCCATATAAATCACATTTGTTTGCTTTTGGAGAGGCATCACCAAATTATCTTTTACATCCGCTTGTACCTGAAAGAATTCATAGTCGACTGCCTGATGTGAAACTGATCGTTTTGTTGCGTGATCCTGTTCAGCGTGTTATATCGCAATATTTTCAGGCATTGAGAAAAAATAATGAACACAAAGGATTGCTGGAATCACTAATGGATGAAGAGGCTGAGGAAAAGAAAGCGCTTCTTGAGATTTCGAAAAATCAGTTTGCTGTTCCGCAGAACAGTCATGTTTTGTATTTGGCACGAAGTCGCTATGCCGAGCAAATAAAGAGATACCTTAAATTCTTCGACAGGGAGCAAATGCTGTTCCTTTCAAGCAGGGATCTTCTTGATTATCCTAATGAAACCCTTTCAAAAACATATAAGTTTCTGAATGTGGATCCAGAATTCTATCTTCGAGAAGTTGTATTGTGGAACGTTGGCACAAACAAACAGGAAGTCCCGGCAGAGGCTGTAGAATATCTTAAAAAGTATTTTATCCCTTATAACGAGGAATTGTACGATCTTCTGGGACATAAAATCAATTGGTGATGTTTCCAAAATTAATACACCGGCGGTTGCCCAGAACCGGAAATCATCACGATTTTTCAAAATACATTATCCTGACTTATCCACGCACTGGCTCAAACTATCTCATTTTTCTTTTACAATACACAAACAGGATAATTTGCTATAACGAATTGTTTTATTCGAAGCAACGTGCAATATCATCTTATGCCGATCTGGTTTTCACAAAGAAGGATCTTTTATACAGGAATAATTTCCCTGAACGGTTTCTTAAAGAGATCTTCTATGGTTACGACAAGAGTGTTTGTTCGGCCGGATTTAAAATGACATATTATCAGCACAGGCAGTTCGAAAAAAAGGATCTGATTAAGGTATTGAATGATGAGTATGATATAAGAATAATCCATCTGAGGAGAAGGAATATGCTTCAGTGTTATCTCTCCGTTAAGCTGCTTGAGAATACAAATATTGTTTATGCAATAAACGGAAAGTACCAGGATATGTTCAAAAAACACAGGGCCCGAACAATAAAGGAACAGGAACTTGCCGATTACAGCCCGACACTGAAAATTGACATTAATGATCTTGACCGGTATCTGAACGAAATGAATGAAATACAATCGGAGTATCAGCAAAAAATTAGCGTATACAGGAGTTCTGATGTTTTTTATGAAGACCTGGTTGAACATACCGAAGAAGAAATGTTGAAGATCGGAGATGTTTTATCAGTACCTGGTCTTACAGCATATAAGGCTGAAGATTTTCCTATCAGGAAACTTAACAACAGGAACATTAAAGATACAATCGAGAATTACGACGAAGTGGCATTATACTGTAATTCCAGAGGGCTATCTGCATTTTTGTTGTAATTTTATGGAAGATGTTTAACAAAGTCAGAAAAATATTAGACAACAATGTATATAACAGAAGCCGGTCGAAGGAGCTTAAGGGTTCTTTTTGCTGGGCACCATACAATACCCTTGAGTTTCATGTAACTGGCCAGGCTCGTATCTGTTGTGGTAACAGGTACAGGATAGCAGGGAAGTATCCTGATAACAGCATAAATGAGATCTGGAACAGCAGAAACCTTACTAATATCCGAGAAAGACTAAAACGATACGATCTGTCTGATGGATGTCAGATGTGTGAGGCATTGTTAAAACAAAAGAATTTTAAAAACCTAATTTCATACGATCATGATGTTTTTCAGGATGGGAATGAGGCTGTTCTGAGAAATATTAAATTCGAGTTGTCGGCAAGATGTAATCTTGAGTGCAGTATGTGCTGGGGCGAATTATCAGATTCCATTAGAAAAAATGTTGAGGGAAAAGAGCTTCATCGAATACCATACGACAAGGGTTTTGTTGAGCAGTTAAAACCATTTTGGAAAGATATCAGAAAAGCAACATTTCTTGGAGGAGAACCTTTTCTCATTCCTCTATACTATGAGCTATGGGCTGAAATTGAAAAGCATAATCCGGAGATACAAATCCTCGTTGTTACTAACGGAACGGTTCTGAACGATAAAATAAAGGAAATGATTGACCGTGGGAGGTTCTTTTTTGCAGTTTCAATCGACTCGTTCCGTAGTGATGTTTATGAATCGATAAGAAAAAATGCAAGATTCAGTTCAACAATAGAAAACTTCGATTATTTATATGAATATTCGAAGAAAAATAAACGGTGGATTACAGTAAATGTATGCCCTCTACAGCAGAACTGGCATGAGATACCAGACATTGTAAGTGAACTTAACAGAAGAGACATAAACGTTTTTTTTAATCCGGTTGATTTTCCTGCCAGCAGCGCAATAAGGGGTTTGCCATCGGCTGAAATTAGTAAGATTTATAAATTCTTTTCTGCTGTCGAACCCACAGTGTATCATAACAACGCAAGTGCCGAAAATTTTAAAATGTATAATGCGTTGAAGATTCAGACAGGTCAGTATCTTAAGGAAATTACTGAATATGAGAAGTCGTCGGTTCACAGGATTTCTACAAAACAACAAGCCGAAAAATTCCTGGCAGAGTATTTCAATTCAAAGTTATCTGAATTCAGCAGGGGAGAGGAAGTAAAAGCTGAAGGACTAAAGAAGATATCAGAGGCAATAGGCGAATTGTCCGAATCTGAGGCCATTATTGGCGTACGTAACCTATTAAGGCTACCATCATATTTGTTGGTTTCTGAGATAGTTTCTACAACTTCCGAAAAGCTAGCAGTAAGGTTAAGGATGAGCAAATGATGTTAATACTGCATTTAATTTTTTTAATTTTACTGTTTTAATTCTTGTATGATAAATTGGTTTACAGAGTCAGGCAGAAATTTATCGCAATACAATAAGCGCAGAAAAAAGGATCTGCGTTATTTATTCTGCCATGCCCCTTCAAACACATTGCGGTTTTCAGCAACAGGTCAGATACATGTATGCTGCCGGAACCGTTATGCAATAGCCGGGGAGTATCCAAAGAACACCATCAGTAACGTCTGGAACGGTTCCACATTAAAAAATATCCGCGAAAAGCTTGAAAAATTCGATTTGTCTGATGGTTGTCAGTTTTGTGAATATCTTTACAAAAACAAAAACTATACTTTTCTTAAGTCGCTTGACTATGATCATTTTCAGAACGGGAATGATAAAGTAATAAGGAAACTGGAGTTTGAACTTTCTAATATCTGCAATCTGGAATGTGTGATGTGTTCCGGTGAACTTTCTTCTTCGATAAATGAGAGTCTAAGTTGCGATACACCTGAAATAATGCCGTATGACGAAGAGTTTTTACTGCAACTGAAACCTCTTTTAAAGGATGTGAAAAGAATAACATATTCGGGTGGAGAAACTTTTCTTATAAAACTATATTACAAAATATGGGATATGGTTTTGAATGAAAATCCGGGAATTGAAAACATAATAGTTACAAATGCCACTGTTCTTAATGAAAGAATAAAAGAAATTATACATAAAGGCAGGTTTTATTTTGCAGTGTCCATTGATTCATTAAAGAAGAAGACATACGAACAAATACGTAAGAAGGCTGTATTTGAAGAAGTGATGGGAAACTTTGAATACTTTTATGATTACTCAAAAAGAAATAATCGCTGGATAACTATTAATGTTTGCCCGATGCAGCAAAACTGGGAAGAGATACCAGATTTGGTAAACTACATGAATGAGAGAGATATAAGTATATACTTCAATCATGTCGATTTTCCTTCCACCTGTTCACTTAGAGGATTTCCTTCAGATAAACTGAAAGAGATTATTAACTTTTACGACAATGCACAGATTATAAATCGAAATACCAGTGTAGCTTCGCAGAATATAGAGCAGTTCGAAGCTTTCAAAAAACAAACAAAAGATTTATTTACCGAAGTTGAGAGATACCAGCAATCTGATGTCCACCTTATTACTGGAAGAAATGAGGCACTGGAGTACATTTTAAATGATTATGAAAAGAGATCGGCCTCTTTTGCCTTTCATAAAAACATAGTTGAAACATGTAAGCAAAAAATATCAGACGCAATTGCAATGATAAAAAGTGATACTGTAGCAGTTGAAGGTATTAAAAAGTTTTGTCAGATGCCTGATTATCTTTTTGTTGCTGAGGTAGTCTTTACCACCTCTGCAAAACTCGCCAGAAGGTTTGAAAAGACTTCAGGGTAGTTGCCAGTTAAAATCGCTACGTATTGTTTTTAATATAGATGATATTTCATTTTCATTCCTTATTTCCATTTCTCCAATGATCCTTTCAAAAGGAACAAGGGTAAAGAAATAAAGCAGTTGCATTCGGTTTTGTTTATTACCTGAAGAATCCTGAATAATTTTCATAAACACCGATAACTCATCACTGTTTATAAAAAATGGCAGCAACCTTCTTGTTACCATTCCGGTCAGTTCCTTTTCTGTCGGTTTTACCGCCCATATTTCCTTTTCAAATTTTTCGGAATCTCTTTTATACTTTTTTAAAGTTCTTATCATTTCAATCCATAACTGCCTGTTATGATTGCCAGAATCGCTTAAATCAAAGGCCGGGCTTCTTTTTTCAAGCATGGTTATAATGCTTTCTAATTTAACAGATGAATTATTCCAAAGAGCTGACCTTAATGGGAACACAACTTCATTTAATAATAGGGGAATATTATTCTTTGTAAAATAATCGAAAATTTCAGGAAATTCATTGATGTTCTGGTTCAGAATACAAGTCTTTACATTGAAGAACGTACCTTTCGTAGTGGTATATTCCATGAAATATTCCAGATTCTTATATACAGTATCTCGAGAAGCGTTTACTCTGATGTTTTCAAAGCATTCTTTGCTGAATCCATCAACTGATACACTTAAGTTGAAATGAAGTCTTGAAAGTATTGATCTGACTTTGTCATCAAGAATAGTTGCATTTGTGTTGACTGATATCCGGCATTCAGGATTCAGTTTGCAGAAAGATTCCCATATGTCGAAGTAATCATCAATAAGGAAAGGCTCTCCACCGCTGAAAGAAGCGTTCTTAAGATGCGGTATCAGGGTTTCGAAGTTTTTTTTGAATTTACCGATATCTGTAAGAGATTTTTCATCTTTTCTTACAACACACATGGTGCAACTGAGATTACAATGATTAGATAACTGTACTTCTACAGATCCCGGAAATTCTGCTTTTACAGGAGTAAGATAATCATAACGTTTTGCATAACAATGAGAGAAATTTCCGGAATATATTTTGTTTCGGCAAAGATGACAACCGTTGTCAAAGGTTCTGTTCTCAAGACTATTTCTAAGTATGTTTATATTACGCCCGTTCCAGATATCTTTAATTTCTTCTTTGTCGTATCTTCCCAGTACCATATGTTTATTTGCAAAACATGCATAAACATTTCCTTTGTAATCAAAGTATAACGAAGAATACGGGGCATGACAAAGAAACTCTGAATTCTTTCTCTGTAAATTATAGCGGAAGAGCTGAAGTTTAAAAAAAAGTTTAGAAAACATTTTAGTTTTGTATACATTGTAAAGGTACATTTTTTAAACTGTTATTTCAAAATGATTTAAAACAATGGTGCAATTTTAATTTGTGAATAACTAACTGTCATGAAAAGCTAATAAATTCAGTTTCGGTTAAACAGATGTTTAATATTTTTTTTAAAGGTTAATAATAAAAAAGCCACGATAATATACTGTTATACTGAAAATTTATAAATTTACAAAGTTTATAAAGGTAATGGCTGATAAATCGTATTGTTTTGTTTTTGTTGTTTGTGGTGATAGAAAGTATATTGATAGTTTGCATTTTTCGCTGAATTATCTTAGGAAATTCTCATCGAAGAATATAATTGTGGTTACAGATATCAGAAGAAATGAAGTGCCTGTTACTCACGATAACATTGTAAATGTAAATACACCTTTAGGTTTAAGCAATCATCAGGCAAGCATATGGATAAAGACTTCACTGCACAGACATTTGCCTGACGGACCGCTATATTGTTATCTGGACACTGATGTAATAGCATTGGATGAGAAATGTGATGATATTTTCAAATATTATGTACCGCCAGTAACTTTTGCCCCTGATCATTGCAGTATGAAAAGTTTCAGTCCCTATGCTGTAAATTGCGGATGTTCTGAAAAATATAAAATTGATAATTCTGAGTTGGAAAATGCTGTAAGTTCTGTTGTAAAAGTTGCCGGATATCCGCCTGATTACAGAAATGATTCTACCAGAGAGATATTCAGAAAACTTGATAAGATTCGATCTAATCCCTTAAAAAATGCTTTTGCAATTTTAAATATTGTTTTAGCACATGTGTTTGGCAGTGCAAGGGTTTTTGGTGATCTTAAACTTGACTACAGAAAAAAGCAGTGGGTGTATAAAGGAAATACGTATCCGTATCTTTATGCTTTCAGAAAAATTATTGAAGCTAAAACCGGGTATAAATATAATTTAAGAGCTAAATTCTGGATAAAACCAGATGGTATGCCGGTAGCATCTCATTCATGCACACATATTGCTGATGCAATTGAAAAGGATCTGGAGGTTAAAGTTAGGCCATGCTGGCAGCACTGGAATGGTGGCGTTTTTCTTTTTGCAGGTCAGTCTGCTGGCTTTATGGATCTCTGGCACAAGTTTACTTTAAAAATATTTGATAATGAGAACTGGAAGGTCAGGGACCAGGGAACTCTTATAGCTGCTGTATGGAAATCGGGACTGGAAAACCATCCTAAACTTGGAAAAGAATTTAATTATATTGCCGATTATTACAATTGTAATATTAGTTACAGAATTACTGGCGGACATATTGAAATTTGTGAGAATGATAAAAGAACTTTTCCGTATTTTATACATGTTTATCATGAGTTCGGAAATGTTAACTGGATTTTGTGGCAAATGATAGAAGCAATATTAAAACAGTCAAAATGATAGCTCACTTTAAATATGTATCAGCTTGAGACCTGAAAATAAGATAGTAAATGCACTATGGATCGGTGAGTCTATAACGCGACTCGAAGAGCTTACCATCAAATCTTTTATTCTGAAAGGTCATGAATTTCGTCTTTGGATTTATGAAAAGGTGAAAGGGTTGCCAGAAGATGTGGTATGCATGGATGCTTCCTTAATTATTCCCAGAGAAAAGATCTTCAGGTACAGGAACAGAAATCAGTTCGGACACGGAAAAGGAAGTCTGGGAGGTTTTTCTGATCTTTTTCGTTATAAGCTTTTGTATGAATCAGGTGGATGGTGGGTTGATATGGATGTAACATGTCTGAAAGCATTGGACTTTGGGTCAGAATATGTGTTCAGAACTCACCATGAGTTAAAACTTGTCGGAAATGTGCTTAAATGTCCGCCTCGCTCTGAGCTTATGAAAAGATGCTACGAAAGGACAATGAATGAGGTTGATGAAAATAACACAGACTGGCACAAACCTATACAGATTCTTTGTGATGAAGTTACAAGGCTGGGTCTTGAAAGCTATATAGTCTCTTTTACAAATGAAGATTGCTGGTACAGAATAAAGGATCTTTATGCGAAAAACTATAAGATCCCTGAAAACTGGAATGCGGTTCACTGGGTAAACGAGGAATGGAAAAGAAACAACGTAAAAAAAGATCAGGCCATAAAAGGTTCTTTTTACCAAAAAATGCTTAAAGAATATGGAATAGAATTCGAAGAGAAAGGGTTCTTTTTTAAAATGTTTTTCCTGATTAATAATAACAAACTGATGATCAAACTTAAGTATCTGTTAGGGTACTAAAACTTATGGAGCAATTTCAGGATAATAAGGCTATTAAGGTTGAATTGCCTTTTTCGTACAGGCTTGCGAGAAAGAACTTTTTAAGCAATTGTGTGTGTAATTCACCCTCAACTAATGTTTTTATTGATGCAAAGGGAAATGTTTTTCCTTGCTGTTTTAACAGAACATATCCATGGGGAAATTTGCTTAGAGATGGTATTGATGCGATAAATAAAAGCAGTGTGAGACATGAGCTAAAAAATAAACTTAAGCATAATGATGTTTCGATGGGTTGTCTGTACTGTTACAATGTTATTAAAGTAGGGAATTACAAGGCAGCCGGAAGTATATATTATGACCACAAACTCTTTGGGCCAAAACCATTTCCTGCTTCAATCGAATTCGAGCTTGATACGTTTTGTAATCTGGATTGTGTAATGTGCTCACCAACCTTGCACAGTAGTTCTCCCCAAAAAAACTTTGGCAGCGATTTTGTCGATAAAATAACACCATGGCTTAAGAATCTCAGGTGGTCAAAATTTCTGGGAGGAGAACCATTCCTGATCCCTGTATATTACGAGATATGGGAGCGGATAATAGAAGTTAATCCCGATTGCAAGATTACAGTTCAGACTAATGCCACTGTTCTTAACGACAGGTTGAAAGCGTTACTTGATAAAGGAAAGTTTCATATTTCAGTCTCTCTGGATTCCATGAATGAGGAAACTTATAATAATATAAGACGCAATGCTTCCTTTACGAAGGTAATGAACAATATTGACTGGTTCCTGAAATATACAAAAAGAAAAAAGACAACATTCAATATTTCAGTCTGTCCAATGAGACAGAACATAAATGAAATTCCTGAACTGGTTAAATTTGCTTATAAAAGCAGAGCATATATTAATTTTAACCTGCTGCTTTACCCAAGGTCATACAGTCTGAGATATATGGATTGGGAAGAACTGGATTCTGCAGTTGAATTATATAAAGAGAGTAATATCAATGGAATCGGAAGCATTGATACTGAAATAAAAAGAAATTTTAATTCACTAGTTAAACAGGTCGAATCATGGCGTGATGAAGCAAGAGTCAGGAGGTCAATACCTGATATAGCAACTACAAAATCGGAGATTGTTAAATTACTTGTTGAGAAACTTAAGCCCGCAGAGCAGGAGAGTGCTCGTGTTTTACTTGAAGCAGAAATGTCTGGCCTTGAAGAGGAAATTGTATTAAGAAAGGATATTTTCGATAAAATCTGCAGTCTGACAGAAGATAAGGTAAGAAAATTTATATTGAATCAGAATATAAAAGAGCAAAGTGAAAGAATTGATGAAATAATGAGATTTGGGTTCTGACCAAATAAACAAAGCACATAATTTCTTACGTGCCTTGTTTAATATTCAATTATGCCTCTCAGTTAAAGAATAGCCAATGGTTTATTTTTGTCATATTCTATAGAATATGAGAAGTTTATTGCTCTTGTTGAACCTGAGGTAACTTTTGTCTTCCAGGTAAGAAGTCCTGTTTCTTCGTTTAGCTCAGCACCCGATATGTTTACTTTATCGATCTTTATTCCGGCATCGTTTGAAATTGGCATCCTGTCTTCTACAACTAGGGTAACATCTGAATACTTGTTGTTCTTTATACTAAGAGTGTACGAAACAGTTTTAATTACATTTGTTCCGATTATTGCATTCTTCTGTTCGTCCTTATTTCTTTTCCTCTCAACAACAAGAGACCTGTCGGTACCTAATGCCAGTTCCAGAGTGTCTGAAAATATTCCGGTATTAAGTGCTGTGGTTCCTACGAAAGTCCCGTCGAAATAGATATTTGCATTAGCAGGAATAAGATCGAGATTGTTCCAGTCAGTTATTTTAGCCACCAGCCATGCGTTCTTGCTTATCTCCGGCATAAGATAGTGAACAAATTCTGCCTTTAGACTATGTTCCTTAACTGCTATCATATGTGGCTTGCCATCAGATGGAATGGAATATGAAAGATCAATTTCATATTCAGCACTTGTGAGTGTTTGATTGATCTGTGTGTATACAGCAGATGAATATGCGTCTTTTTCCTCATCTGCCATTGGTCTGGCTGTCCCACCTGCAGTTGATGCTGCCATGTCACTTCTCTTTGAGCAGAGCTCAAGATTCTGTATGTAGTAATTATAACCTAAGAAGTATGTGGGAAGGTAAGGTTTTGTAATGCCTGAAGATGGTGTGATTGTGGAAAGAGTGAGCTTTACTTCGTTCCAGTCTTCACCGGAATTCTGGTAAACACTGGCTTTCTGTACAAGTTTTACCGGTTGTGAGGATGAGGTGGCTCTTATGTCGTATAGAGGAGACCATCCGGCGTTCTGTACATTATAGTTAATAGTTATACTACCTGTAACTGCTGTTTTTGCCTGTATCGTTACCACAACCTGATTCTTTGGCATCTCTGGCTGTTCGGGATTTTGCTGCGAATTATAGTTTTTAAGGTTTGTAAGCCTTTGTTCCATTTTTGATTTTTTCGAAAGAAGCAGATACTCCTGTCTTTTAAGAGTATTAAGCTGGTTGTTTATATCGTTGAGTTGTTTTCTCAGATAATCCATCGCCATCTTAAGATCTGGAATTGTATCGGCATTTCCCTGCATGAACTTGTTTCCAAGTAAGGTCTTTTTTTCCAGTAAAAGAATATCTTTTTTACTTGTCAGATCATCAATTTCAAAGTTAAGTTGAACAAGCGAATCTTCAAGTAATTCAATACTACGGACAATTTTAGGAGGAATTACTTCAGTAGTCGGTTCTTTGTACTCCGGTTCCTTAAGCCTGTACTGAACATCCAGAATTATAAAATCACCCTTGCCCGATGCCTGGATATTTCTTGTATCAATATATGGCGATACACCGTCAAAAACAAGATCTGATATTCCTGCACCGGCATTGAAAGATGCACTTCTTGTTACCTGGGCTGAATTCATGAATACAGTCACTTTCTTAGCTTTTGAACTAAGAACGACTTCGTTTTCTGCATACATCAATGTTGCGAGAAAAAACAACGGAAGAAATAATATCGTTTTCATAAGTTATAAGTTTTTGTTTTATGAATATTAGATGCTGAAAGCATGAAATTCCACAGAAACTTCTGAAAAATTATATTAACATTTATTAACGTGCATAAAATCAACGCTATACGCTTTTGCATGTAAAATGAATTATAATAATGTCAAATTAATAACCATATAAAAATTCTGTATTAAAAATATTTGTAGATTTGTATATGAATTTGTTTAACCTACAGAGATTCACAATTATAATTGCTGTAATTTTTCTGGCATTTTCTTGTTCTGGTCCTTCAGAAAAGAAAACAGAAGAAGTTAGTGAGAGGTGCGGATCTGGTTCGCAAACTACAGATTCAGCGCTTCTATCTTTGCCGGATGTTTTAAAGGATTTGCCTAAGGGGATAGAAGTATGGCACGAACCGGACACCTTAAGGGCCGTTAAGTGGGAAAAGGATACTACTAAATATATATGGAAACACGAAACATACTTATTTTCGGATGTTGGTGATTTAATTATTAAAGAATTCGGGACCTATAATTTCAGGGACGGAGAATGGATTTTGGGTAATTTAAATAAAAAATTGTATGGTCCCGAAGAAATGGAAGAATGGTATGTAAAATATGAAAACGGAATGGTAAAGTGGGAACACCCTGTTTACGGACTAATTGAAAAGAATGTTGTTTATTTCGATCCGGCAAACTATAGTATAAAAAACAGCGAATTGGTTTCCCGTAAAGGATTGTGGTATTATATTGGAGTTGATTCTACAGGAAAGGAATACATGGGTTATGCCAGGTATGTTGCAATTCCTGAGTTAGCAAAATAAAAAAAGCCGGCTTTCCGGCTTTTTTAAAGTTTAAAAGGTAAATCACCCGAATTTGTAATGCTTCTTTACAGGTAAAATTACTTTCCACCGGCACTTTAATCCTTCGGGAAAAGTTACAAAATCTCCTTTACCAAACTCAGCTTTCCCCAGTTCGGATTCTACAATCACATGTCCTTCAAGAAACAAACATTGCTCCATACTGTCGTAAACCCAGTCGAATTCCGAAACTTCTTTTTCCCACACCGGCCATTTTCTGATACCTCTGCCGGCAATTGTATCTTCGCTTAGTTTCTCAATTTTTATCTCCATACAATCAAAATTATACTTCAGTAAGCTGAACATTCTTTTCTGAAATTAATCTGCGCAGGTTTATAAGAGCATAGCGCATACGACCTAAGGCTGTGTTAATGCTGACGCCGGTTTCTTCAGAAATTTCTTTGAAACTTAATCCCATGTAATGCCTCATAAGTACTACCTCGCGCTGTTCTTCGGGCAGATAATCAAGCAGCTTTTTTACATCATTATCTATCTGTGTTTTAATGATGTGAGTTTCAATTGGTTTTTCGGCTAGGGGGATGGAGTTAAAAATGTCGGTCTCGTAAGAATCGTTCGAGATAGTCCTGAACTGCTGCTCTTTACGAAAATGATCAATAATAAGATTGTGAGCGATACGGGTTGCCCATGCAATAAATTTGCCGTCGTCGTTATAACGGCCTGCTTTAAGTGAATTAATGATTTTAATAAATGTGTCCTGAAAAATATCTTCAGCCAGGGCACGTTTTTTAACCATTAAATAAATGTAGGTGAATAAACGGCGTTTGTGCCTGTTCAATAGCACCTCAAAACATCTGGAATTTCCTGATACGTACTGCTCAACGAGTTGAACGTCCGTTAATTCTTTCAGATTCATAACCACCTCCCTTGTTTTGGTTTGTGGTAGAATTTACCCGATAAGCAGTCCTCCCTTTTTTGGTTAATAACTAACTACAAAGATACAACGAAAAAAACAAAAATCTATTGTTCCTTTGTAAAGATTTTTTCAAATTGAATTCATGCAAAAATCATGCCTGAAAGACAGCAAATTATAATAAAAGGTGCAAGAGAGCATAATCTAAAAAATGTTAACGTAAGCCTTCCGCTCAATAAATTCATAGTAATTACAGGATTATCTGGAAGCGGAAAGTCGAGCCTTGCATTCGATACTCTATTTGCCGAAGGTCAGCGTAGGTATATTGAAAGCCTTTCGTCCTATGCAAGACAGTTCCTGGGGAAAATAAACAAGCCGGATGTTGATGATATAGAGGGACTTCCGCCCGCTATTGCGATTGAGCAACGGACGATAAGTAAAAATCCCCGTTCAACTGTGGGAACAGTTACCGAGATATATGAATACATTAAATTGTTGTATGCCAGAATTGGTAAAACATTCTCGCCGGTTTCGGGACAGCCTGTGCAGAAGCATACAATTTCAGATGTAAGGGATTTCATACTAAAATACCCAGAAGGAACCCGAATAGTTATAAGTTGTAATTATCCAGGGCTGGATGAAAAGCTAAGAGAGCTATTAATTAAGGAAGGCTACACAAGATTCGACGAAGATGGCAGGATTGTGGCGATACAGGATTATAAATTTAAAAAAGGAAGAACCCCTGCTCTGGTTATCGACAGGATTTCTGTGAATAATAGCGACGAAAGCAGAAGTCGCCTTGAGGAATCAATAGAAAAGGCATTTAGTTGCGGAAATGGGATATGCTTTATAAGGGTATTTGATATTGGTGAAGAACCCGAAAGTTTTACTTTTTCAGATAAGTTCGAAGCTGATGGAATTGTATTCGAAGAACCAAATCTTTATATGTTCTCGTTTAACAGTCCCGCAGGGGCTTGTAAGCGATGCGAAGGATACGGATCAACTATCGGTGTTGATCCTGATCTTGTTATTCCTGACAAGTCTTTAAGTATTTATCAGGATGCAATTGTTTGCTGGAAAGGCGAGGTTATGCAGGAATGGAAGCATAAACTGATAAGCAATGCTTCAAAGTTCGACTTTTCGGTTCATACACCCTATAGTCAGCTTACAGAGCCTCAGCAGGAGCTTTTATGGACTGGCAACAGGTATTTCTGGGGGCTTAACGATTTCTTTAAAATGCTCGAAGAGAATCTTTACAAGATACAATACCGGGTTATGCTGTCGAGGTACCGTGGTAAAACTATTTGTCCAGACTGCGGTGGAGCAAGGTTAAAGAAAGAAGCCACATGGGTTAAGGTAAACGGAAAGTCGGTTACAGATCTGGTTCAGATGCCTGTTAAGGATTTGCAGGAGTTTTTTATTAAACTTAAGCTTAATGAGAGTGAGAAAATCATATCCTCAAGATTGCTTATTGAAGTCAATAGCAGGCTTAAATATATGAATGACGTGGGACTTGGATATCTTACCCTAAACAGGGCTGCAAATACACTTTCTGGCGGAGAGACTCAGAGAATAATGCTGGCTTCGCAGTTAGGCAGTGGTCTTGTGGGGTCACTTTATATTCTTGATGAACCAAGCATTGGTCTTCATCCCAGAGATACTCAGAAACTTATTGGAGTACTCGAGAAATTGCGCGATTCTGGTAATACAATTGTAGTTGTTGAACATGACGAAGAAATAATAAGGACTTCAGATTATATAGTAGATATGGGACCGGAGGCAGGAAGCAGAGGAGGAGAAGTTGTGTATTCTGGTAAAACTTCAGATATAGGAAAATGCAAGGAAAGCGTAACTGCAGGATATCTTACAGCAAAAAACAGGTTCAGATTCCCCGGCAGCTGCAGAAAATGGTCACATTCTATTGCCATAGAAGGGGCGCAGCAGCATAACCTGAAAGATATTAATGTTCGTTTTCCGTTAAACACTCTAGTCGTTGTTTCGGGTGTTAGTGGATCCGGAAAGTCAACCCTTGTTAAGGGTATTTTGTATCAGGCATTACAAAGGCATTTCGGAAAAAGCACAAACAAACCCGGGCGTTTCAGGGAGCTCAGCGGAGATCTTCATCGTATAACCGGAGCAGACCTGGTGGATCAGAATCCGATTGGACGTTCAAGCCGATCAAATCCAGTGACATATATAAAAGCATACGATGATATACGTGCCTTGTATGCTCAGCAGGTGCAAGCAAAGCAATACGGATTTAAGGCTTCATCATTCTCATTTAACGTTGAAGGCGGACGTTGTGAGGAGTGTCAGGGAGAAGGATTTATTAAGATAGAAATGCAGTTTCTTGCAGACGTCACCCTTGTATGTGATGCCTGTAATGGCAAAAGATTTCGCGACGAAGTACTGGAGGTCCACTACAGAGGTAAAAGCATTCATGATATTCTCGAAATGACTATAGGTGAAGCAATTGAATTCTTTGCAGAAGGTAAAAGTTTGATCGAGAAAAAGATCACTGAAAAACTTGCAATTTTAGGGCAAGTGGGGCTCGATTACCTTAAAATGGGGCAGTCGTCGGCATTTTTGAGCGGCGGTGAATCGCAAAGGCTTAAACTGGCTACATATATAAGCCACGAAACAGGATCACCTATGCTTTTCATTTTTGACGAACCTACAACAGGTTTGCATCCACAGGATATTAAAAAGCTTATGAACTCGTTTAATGCATTACTCGACAGAGGACATAGCATTATTGTTGTGGAGCATAATCCGGATATAATAACCAGTTCAGACTGGCTGATTGAACTAGGTCCTGAAGGAGGTGAGGATGGCGGAACCCTTGTATACGAAGGAATCCCCGAAGGAATTACAGATTGCAAAAACTCTTATACAGGGAAATATTTTAGAACTGTACTGTAAATATTATTACTAATCAAAAAAAGATAAAAAAAAGTCGCTGGAGTAATGTCAGCGACTTTTTTGCATTTAAAAAAATGATATTTATTTTTTTTCAATGATCTTGAATTTTTCCCATTCACCGCATGCATCTCTGTTTGCAAAAACTCGCCCGCCCAGATCCTGATTGGCGCTGAAATATTTTCCCTGATAGTTTTGGAAGGTAAAAACACCATCACCCATATCTGTCATTGTAAATGTTTCCCATGCACCTGCAGCATCACGGTTGGCTATAAGCATATTGCCAAGAGCCTCGTCTGCGCACACAAATTTTCCTGCATAATTTTTGAAACAAACTTTGCTGTCTCCCAGATCCAGCATTTCAAAAGTTTCCCAGTCGGCAGGGTTATCACGGTCTGCAAAAAGAGAGTCGGTCTTTGCGTTGTCGGAACTAATATATTTTCCGTTAAACGCTTGTATATAAACCTTTTTGGATTCAGCTCCTGTAACATCGGTACCACTGTTAACGGGTGCGGGCTTTCGTCCGTTGCAGCATGATGATAGTATTACAGCTGTAATAATTACCAGAAAAAAAGCGCTATTCTTCATAAGATTTATTTTTGGCAAATTTATATTTATTTTCAAAGAAAATCAAAGCGGGTTAAAAAATTAACAATCGTCAATAATCAAACTGTTTCGCAAAGCACTTTTTTAATTGCTTCTTTCTTTTCGCCAAGAAGATGCATGCACAGAGCGGCAGCTACAACTGCATCCGTTTGCGGGTTCCCTTCTGGGCATGGGAAGCTTATTTCATCTTTCCGGCATATTTCAGTAAAATCGCGGTTGTGTGAAATAATAAGGTAGTTCCCGTCGAAATATGCAAAAGGCTTTCCATCGTCTAGCAGGCGCTTAATCTGACCTTCGGGACGGGATCGTGTAAAATAGGCAGGTTTGCAGTAAAGACGTTCTGTCATTTCAAGAATTAATGGTTCCGAGGCATTCAGTATTGCGTAACCGTTACTGACCACTTCTTCGGCGACAACTGATTTTGCATAAGCAACATCCTCGAGGTCACGTATG
>Ga0074195_1001554_pt1 | contig 31410 bp, 41 predicted proteins | sample EPASupsiteHSE623_FD_64525 | JGI IMG/M metagenome (GOLD analysis project Ga0074195, IMG submission 64525) | Bioremediated contaminated groundwater from EPA Superfund site, New Mexico - Sample HSE6-23 | ecosystem: Environmental > Aquatic > Deep subsurface > Groundwater > Contaminated ... | reverse complement strand
TAAGTGGTCATCCCCCTGCGTGACCCTATGCAAGCGATCTGAATATATCTTTTGCTCAGGTTGGCATAGCTCAGGTCGGCATAGCTCAGGTCGGCATAGCGCAGGTCGGCAGAGCTCAGGTCGGCATAGCGCAGGTCGGCAGAGCTCAGGTCGGCAGAGCGCAGGTCGGCAGAGCGCAGGTTGGCATAGCGCAGGTTGGCATAGCGCAGGTCGGCAGAGCGCAGGTTGGCATAGCGCAGGTCGGCATAGCTCAGGTCGGCATAGCGCAGGTCGGCAGAGCGCAGGTCGGCAGAGCTCAGGTCGGCCCGATAAAAACTTTTTTCTTTGTTCTTTTCAATGCACTTGGCAACATTTTCATACTCCCCGCAGATTATTATTTCGTCTTTATCCCAACGTCGTATTTCAATATTCATTTCGCACCTCGTTTCGCCAAATAAAAGCGGACGTTCTTTTTCCAATTTCGGTTAAGGTTGGTTGGGTCGTTAGAGACGTTCAGCGGGGCATAACGATTACCGAGGAAGTCAATAAAATCTTCCTTGCCGTTCCAGTCCTTAATCGCGTGGTTGATTGTATTGATGCAAGCCTGACGCGGAGTGGTGTGTTTGTAGTGAGCCAGGATTCCGTAGGGATGGGAAGTCTTTGCCCCGCCTTCCGCGATATAGATTGCATCTGCGATAGCTTGCGGGTTGATTTCTTCCGCGCTCGCGCAACCCGGAACACCCAGAAGCGCCCAGAGAATCGCGGCGGCCAGAACCATCAATCCCAAAACTTTCCAGACAGACAGATAGATAAACTCCTCGTCTAGCTGGTCATCAAGGAAAATACCGCCTTGCCTCTCCAGCTGCTCCCCGCGCTTCTTCGCTTCTTCAAAATCTGATACGGTTTGTTCGTCCTCGGTCATTTTGTCCTTTGTCCTTTCTGTTAATAAAAAAGGGGTTCTCTATGACTAGTTTTTGTTACTAGGTGGACGGGACGGACAATCCCTAAGAGAACCCCGATTAAAATAAAAAAACCCTGTTCGCTTTAAGCAAACAGAGTTCGCACATCTCCAACCTAGTTGGAAAAATTAAGATGTCATATATTATGGGAAATTGTCCGTTCGCCATTTCTAACATACCTAAAGTATAGTTTACCAGTTGCAAACTGTCAAGCGGTTTATTAAAATATTTTTCCGTCGGGTAATAGTAAAATTTTGCTTTTTTGTTGAAAATTATTCCAGTTAACTTTTATTCCCTTGATTTTACTTCCATATTATGCCATGCTTTGTTCATGGGCAAGATTTGGGGGATAATTAACAAAAGCTACCTTCCGTTAAAAAATAATCGTGGAGTAGTCAGGATGTCTTTAAACGACAAGTTTGATTCCGAGCTTGAATATGACTTTTATTTTAAGCCAGGATTTATAGAAAATCTATGCCTAATTAAAAATTTCAAAGAAGATAAAGACCTCGCAGACGCTATGGGTATTTCCAAATCTTACCTTAGCCAACTAAAATCCAACAAAAAGCCAGCCACCAAAGACGTTCTAATCGCTACCGCCGCCCTTGTCGGGAATTTAAAGGACGGATGGTGGCAACCATTTGAGATCCGCCCCACCGGGGCCAAGAAGCCTCCCTCCAACTCGCCACAAAATAATTACAAAAAATTCCAAGGGCTTGTTGAATACGAGCAATTTTCTCCCTACAGAAGAGACCCCGAAGATCAGATTTAACGCCGCCTTGCGCTCATCATCGGAATAAACGCCACCAGAAAACCCAGCGTCCCCTCCTCGATGCGGGCGTTGTCGAAGGGGTTATACACCCCAAAGGAGATATAAGCAGCGATTAAAAGCAGAGTTTGGAAGCCAGCCAGTAGCCAGCGTTTGTTGAGTAGGTCGTAGCACCCCGAGGAAACGCCGTTGGCGAGGCCGTAGACGCCCCGTTTGAGGATTTTAAGCCACTCCAGATCGCCGCCATACCCTAGCGACAGCGAGAACGGCATCAGCAATATCATAGGAAGGCTTCGCCAGTCCCTTGAGAAATACCCCATGCCCGCACTCAGAATTAGCGGCCCAAGGAACCGGCGAAGAATTTTTAAGCCGCCAAAATCTTCGCTCCCCCCTGCTGAGTAGCAGAACGCGAACAGGAAGCATACCCCAATCTTAATAGCCCAATCCCTGACTTGGCGGCGTTCATTCATTTATTTACACCCTTTCTTGATCATCTTCTTAGCAACAGGTTTCTTTTTAGAATCCATCTGAAATCACCCCCCCTATTTTGAAAAGTACCGGTCTTGACTCATACACACCCACGGATAGTTATTCTGCAACGTCGGCTGATCGCCCTGCTTGCCCCACTCTAAGTTAGGAGGTTCAACGATTTTGTAAGGCGCGCTCTTTTGTGTGCAACTCAGACTCAAGAATAGCAAGCCGCTCAATATTTTTAAGTGTGGACGGTTCATGTTTGATTATTCTTTCTCGTTCCGCTTTGATTCTGTCGATGTCGTTTCGGATTCTTTCTTCGCGTCCGGGGACGAACTTGTTGAGTAGGTCAAAGATTGAAGTCCAGCCCATGTTAACCCCCTGATTTATTTTTCCAGACGGCCCATATCATTGGAAGCATGATTAATGCACCGACGAGCACCGCCAATATATTCCCTCCATCTATCGCCTTCCCAAGTTCGCTAAGAATATCGCCCATGGCTACTCCTTGTTGGTCCAAATGCCTTTCAGGTCGGCCCAAATTCCCTTGTCCTTCCCGTCGGGGTCAGGCTGACGCAACCCCAAGAATAAAGGATAGGTCAGCGTTGCCAGAATTTTAGCCAAGATATTCATATTGACCCCTTACCATTTAAAGTTAAGAAGCGAAAGGCTAACTCCGTAATCCGAACGACTATTCATCATGTCTTTATTTAAATGTCCAGCACCGAACCAAGCGCCAACGTTGGCGTCAACCAAATCAAGAATAGGGATTGTTACGCCTTTTTCCTTGAGGTTTAACAGCGGATAGGACATAACGACCACGAGCTTCCAGTCGGAATCATCACCGTCACCAGCTGTTCCCACCTCGAAGGTAAGGCCCTTAACGTATTTCTCGAATTTAATAATCTCGACGGTGCTTAACGCATTCATCGTGCTTTCTTGCAGCGACCAAGCAACTCCCTGCTTCCAGCTAACCTTGTCTAACAACCCGCTAAACTTTTTTTCTTCTTGAGCGTTTGCATACCCAGCGCATAAAAAAAGCATTACAGCTAACATTAAAAACTTTTTCATTTCGTAACCTCCGTTGACCTTGCTCGATTAAAATACGCATATATCACTAAAAGGATAACCTCTGATACTTTATCCGCAGGAAGTTTTCCTGTAATAGACATCCAACCAAAAACAACAGCTGTTACTACGGTGAACAAAAATCTACCCGACATTAATTTCTTGCCGAACTCGTGCATTTTCCGCTCCTCTCGCCGCTTGGATTAAATGCCGAAACCGCTCCATCACAACACACCGGGCCGCCAACAGCCGGTCAAGGTCGTTATCTACCGCGTACGCTTTCTTAACGTACCCGCCGAAGTAATACATCAGATCGTCAACGAACTTCTCATCCATAAATAACCTCCCCGCAGATTGGACATCGCCATACACTATGGCCTTGTTCAACTTCGACCCATACCTTACAGCTATCGCACCAGACGGATTGTGTCATTGTTAGCCCCTCTGCGTTAACAGCCAAAGAACAACCCCACGGAAAGCCCACGTCGATGTTCCCTCAATAAATCTTCTTCTCGACGTGCGATCTTCCCACAATAGCTTGACCTTGCTTGGCATACTCAATTCACCGTTATCCTTAAAGTGTTTGCTAATATTCGCAAGGTCGTTCTTAACGACTGACCAGTCAACCTCGTGCAGACATTCATGCGGCCATGCTTCCGCTTTAGGTGGCGCCATTTCCCTTCCCCCCGTTGTCGATTATTTGAGTTAAGATGTTACGATAGCTAACCATTTCGTCCCTATCTTCAAACACCGTGCATGAACTTCCAACCCACACCGTCAACCCGTCACTAACAAACGCCTTGATCTTCCCGTCCTTGTAAATTTCCATTAAATCTTCCATCCGACCGCCGCCAGAAACAACGCCACGCTGCCAAGACAGGCCGTTGAACAGATTAGGATTTCGGCGGTGGGGGGAATCATTGAATTAGCAGTATCCTCTGGCGTCCCGGCGTTGGCGTCGGCGTCGGCTCCGCGCTCACATACTCATCCGCCCCGATGTCCCAGGTGCCGCTGCGGGTAGTGCCGTCGATGTCGGTGGTAAAGTTTAGCGGGGCCGATTCTCCTGAAGTGGCTGTCCCCATATCAATGGCGTCGGTGTCGCCAGAAGCGAGGTGATAGTCATCCCCTGCGGCGTTAACGAAAGTGAGCGTTTTGCTGACGTAGTAGGTATTTAACGCTGGGGCCGTGGTATCTTTTGACAAATTGTGCGTTGACGCGGCAGCAAAAGTGCCGGAGTAATCAGTGGTGTTGTTATACGCGATATTGTTTTTTGCGGTTACGTGACCATGAGAATCAGCCATCCCGACGCCATTCCCGATGAGCGTGTTGCTGTATGCAGCCACGACGTTTTCATTAGCGTGCGTCGCCGCGTTCCTGATTCCCGTGCCGTTACATTCGTATATGACGTTATTCCAAATTTTGGCGCTTACCCCGTACCCAACATTAATCCCCTGACCGCCGCCAGATTTGCAGACGTTATCGTGGATTTGATAGTTCCCATTCCATCCGGTTAAGTCAAAACATTCGTACCCATTCCACGGTGTTTCGATCGCCACGTTTGAAACGCGCACATTTGTTGAGCCAATGTTCATAGCATCCGAAGCTATGCCCGTAAGTCGATACTTACCCGCGTCGAGCTTCCCCGACGTATTATCGCCCCGGAAATCTATGTAATCGGTAGCGGACGTTGTCCACCCGCTAATAGCGCAGGCGGTTGTGTCCGCTGTCGTCCCAGCCGCATAAACCAGCATGATATTGTTTGCAGTATCTAGGTTAGTTTGCTCCGCTGCTTCCCAAGCATTACACGACGCATAGGCCGCGTTAGCCCCGCTAGTGGCGCTAGTAGTTCCGTCACCTCCGGATGACCCCGGATTAACGTATCTGGTTATCGTCGCCGCCATTACCGGCGAGCAAAGAGAGCACACCAACAAAGCTGATAATAATATTTTTCTCATTCGTCTAGCCCCGTCACATTATTTCTGATATAAGATTTAACCGCTGTCCATGTCGTGTTATAGACGCCGGTTGTTTGCAGCTGGTTTTTAACTGATGCTGGTAACTCAGTGGCCCGGATTCGGAATTTACGTCGCTTGATGAAAATTGTTTCCTCTCCGTTTCTTTCAATCCATTGCTCGTGATATTTCAATGCCGTGTCATAGGCCAGTCCGCTAACGCGCACAACATAAAATTTCCCCCCGGCAGTCGCATTATCGCTTAATTTACCGTCGGGGAAAACTTGCACAATGTCGCCGACCTGATACTGTTTGTCATACTCCGCTTGCTCCTCAACGCTCATGCTGGCTTTATATGACCAGTGACGTTTTGCAATAACTAAAAACTCCGCCCCCCACCCCGTCGAGCTAAACAGCAAGACGCTGCATAATGCAAGTAAGAGTTTTTTCATTTATTCCCCCGTTGTTGTATAAGTGAAACAGACCGTCACCCAATCGACTGCACCAGTTACCGTGCCGGTGTCGAACTCTACCCGTTCAAGCGCGGTGAAAGTGTTGTTTGCGATATTCCCATCATCTGCTTGCCCATCTGCGTCACACGTCATAGTGTCAAGCGCGTTAGTTCCGTCAGATAAAATAATTTCTGCACTCGTTCCCCCCTGCGTCATGCAGTACATATTTGTAACGGTGATTGCGTCCGTTGGAAAAAACACCGGGACATTATCATCTGTGGCAACAGGCAGATTTAACGCAAAACATTTTTGTGCTTTATATGGCACCACCCGCTCTGCTGCGCCGTAATATTTAAGCTGGTCATCGGTGAGGTCTACGCCAATACTCCCGGCTACGGCGGTCGTAACCGCGGCTGTGTTGGGGATAATCAAAACCCCCGTTCCCATGCTTAACGTACCCGTCCCTGTCAAATTCGTTCCGTTAGACGTAAACCCCGTTATTCCACCAAGAACTCCGCCATTGTTGCGCTGCAACTCCGTGGTGCTTCCCCCGGCTGTGTAGGTCGTGTGTGTGTGATCGCCGTAACAGACCTTCCCGCTCCCGCAATCCCCGCTGCCGTCCTCGTCGGTCAATATCCCAGCTAAGTCGGACGAACTCATGGCCGCTATCCCCGCCGCCGGGATAGCCCCGAACGTCGGTGCCGACGTTGCCCCCGCTGAGGTGAAATAAGTGTTGGCCGCACCTAATGCCAATTCCTGCACGTCCCCGGAACCATCTGAATAAAAAACCTTCCATGCTGCCTGGTCAACAAACTGGCCTAACGTCGTATACCCGCCCCCCGCGCCAGAGGCATCTGCTTGACACGTCCACCCGGTCGCGGCGTTCCATTTCGGGATATAGTTTTCGTTGCCGGTGCAAGGGGTAAGTCCAATTGCCGTACCCGTAAACGTCAGGCCGCCGGTAGCCGTTGCGCTGTACGTTGTGTTGGTGTCTGTAACAGGGTCAACGTTACAATCCAGCGCCGTCCCGGTCGTGGAATACTTGCACCACTTCGCGTCGATCATTGTGTTGAGGTTAACGGTATTGGTCGCCGTTAGTGTCTTGCCGTCCACAATCGTCAGCGTTGAGCCGTTCGCAGGCTGCGTCAGCGTGACTTTATTCCCCTGCGTCGTGGTATCAGCGCTGTACGCCTGCACGTTCGTCCCGATGGCCAGCCCCAAATTCGTCCGCGCCGCTGAATAATCAGCCGAACCTAACAATGTTTGTATATTAGCCGAAGGCGTGATTCCGGCGTAGGTTGTTAGGTCGGCGTCCAATGGTTGATATGTCAAAGCCGCTGATTCGACGGTTAAAAGCGTCCCGGTTAAATCCGGAAGTGTCCAAACCCGCGCTTCTGTTAAATTACCCGTAATCAACTGCCCGACTCCCTGTGCGTCATAAAATTTTATCCACGTCCCCCCATCGCTAGTCCCGTCAAGACAGGCCCCGCCCGCGCAATCGCCTACCCCGGTAACGTCTCCGGTAGCCTCCGCCCCGCCTTCGTCAACTCCAACCGCCCATTTTCCGGTGGTCGCGTTATATTTCAAGACACTCCCCGTAATGGCATCGGTCGTGTTTACGTCCCGCAGTTGGCGGAGAAAGGCGATAAATGGCTGGGAAGCGGGCTGGGCGTAGGCAAAAGCCGTGATCCCGAGAATGGCGACGAGTAAAGATAACGAAATTTTCTTGATTTTATTCATTGTTGAGGCTCCGTTGTGAAAAACTTGAAAGTAAGGTGTTCATGGTGTATATTTATACCAAACGGCCAAGATACATCTTAAAAGGGCAATTCCCTTTTTCCCCTGCTTTGGCTTGGCCGTTGAAGCGGGGGGTTATGTTTTAACGAAAGGATTAATATGATACTGGCAATACTTTCAATTCTTTTATTCACTTCTCCCTCTTTTGCTTCAACCGATTTTATGTGCATGAATGATTGCCTGAAATCGGGATATATGTATGGATATTGTCAACAAAGGTGTTCCTATGACGGGCCAGGCCAAATTCCAACTTCTCCGCAGCCAAGAATTAAACAGACAGATTTTAAATGTATGAACTCTTGTACATCAAAAGGTTATTCTTATTCATATTGCCAACAACAGTGTTCATATTAAAAAAGAATACCTCTCTTGCCTCTAATAATCTGTTCGCCTTCATCCGCTGTTCTCTCTATAAAACTTATCCCTTTTTTCATCGCGCCCTTAATCTGCTTGCTTCCGAGAGCCGGTTTAGTGTTTGTTCTCTGCACCCTCTTGGCCAATCCCTTCGTTATCCGTTCCGGGTCGTTGATAATAGCTGCAATTCTCCCCCCAATGTCCTGACCTGCAATAGAACCCGCAACCGGGCCTACTCCGGGAATGGGGATTGCTTGACCCGCCAATCCTCCCACAACCGCCCCGGTTCCCCTTGCTGCATATCCTCCTAGCTTCCCGCCCTGCACAACGCGGCCTTGCGCGTTATTAAGTAATGTTTCAAGGGTCAGGAAGTCTCCAAGCCGTCGGTTTGTTTCCTTGATTGCCTTGTCTGAATAAGCCTGCTCAATTTCTTTTTTTGCGAGGAAACCAAGTTGTCTCGCCACCTTGTTTTTGTTGGGACTGAGCGGGTCGTAAGAAACAGACCACATCCCTTGTTTAAAGTCATTCAACTGTGATCCAGTAAGGTTGTTTCCTCGTTCTTCTATCGCGTCACCAATATACTGATAAACATCTTCTACGGCTTTTTTGTATTCAGTGTCATTTTTATACTTCTTCCTTAACTCTCCCGCAGCTTCATATCCCAACTTTGCTAAACTAAACTGTTTCTTCCTGTCAGATCGCAAAGCTGAATTAAGTTGGTTATTCAATTCTAACTTTCTGTCTTGCAGCTTAACCAACGCATCAGACACGTCGAGTTTTTTATCTTTCGTCTGCTTAATAATCAATCCTTCCTCAGCGGCAAGACGGTAATAATCGTCAATCTTTTTCCCCGACTTAATTTCGACCTTATTAACTTCGCCTTGGTTAGGACGCAGAATTTTCCGATAAACAGCCGCGTTTTGATTTATCGCTGCTTTAAGTTTTTGCGCGGGGCTGCTGGTATATTTTTGCGCTTGAGAACTGATCACCCGACCAACTCCGGGGAGCATTACACCCAACGCCGTGCTTAACGCGGCTTGTTTGGCGTATTCTTCTCTGGCTATCGTGTCCGGGGCGTAAGTTGCGCCACCAGCAAAGCCGGTTACTGCTCCTGTAGCTAACTTTTGTCCTAGTTTCCCGGTGGCCATTTTTGCGGCGGGAAGAATAACTTTCGGAGCCATTCGCGCTCCGACGTTGGCCGCACCAAGCGCCAGTTTGGGGCCTAGTCCATAAACCGCGCCAGCTGCGCCAGCTGTCTTTGAAAGCACCTGAGCGAAGGGATTGTCGGATTCAGGGTTAGCCATAAAAGAAACAACGGGATTATCTTTTAAGTCGGGATTATCTTTTAACGCCGTTCTTGCCGCACTTCTGGGATAATTCATAGCGAGTTGATTCACAAAATTTGCGGGAATAGTGGCCAAATCGCGGGAAAAATCGCGGGCAATTTTATTGGAAGCTGTGGCGTAAGGATGAGCTGCGCCATATTCAGCGTTAGCTTGCTGTACTTGAGCTTCTCTTTGTTGGTCAAGCATATCCGCTCTGCTCGGGCGGTCTTCTCTTACCGCCGTAGAGGGGTCAAATTTAGATCTCTCCGGATTTGCTTCTTCCAGAACTGCGGTATTCGGGTCAAATGGCATAAATCCCTTTCTGAATTTCTACCCTGTCAAACAGATACGGATAAATCTTGGATTTAAGGCTTCCGATAGTTTGCTTTTTCAAAAACTTTATGCTAGACTTTTTCATTATGGCTGTCGAACCAATGGCAACAATTATTGAATATGGGTTAATACTCATTGGTATTACTTTAGGTGTCTTCCTTTTTCTTGTTTATCTAAGAAACCCTAAAAATCATCCCGAGGCTTTAAAAATCTTTTTTCAAATGATTAGGTCTTCAGAAGAACCTACTGAGCCTCAACCCACCGCCCCCCCTGAAAAACAGCCCGATTCCCTTGAGCATCACGATAAACTTTACCTTCCTCGAAATTTCCGCCAGTCGAAGAACTAGGACGACCACCACCCGAGATTTTCCTTGTCACCGCTTCCATGTCATTTAAATATCTCATGGCGTCTTCTTCCGACATGTTCCTTTTTAGCACTGTTGCGGCGTTCATTAATATGCCTAGCTCTTTATTGCTTAGCTGTCCAAAACCTGTCGCTCCGGTTTTGCTCTGTTTTTTAAGATCGGAGAGGGTTTCTAAAACTTGCTGTGATATCAGTTTGTCAAAATTAGCCCGCCAGTTTACTTTTGAATATTCCCCCGGAAGAGGAGGAACAGACCCGGCCGCGCCGAAATATTTTATCCCTTTCTTAATTTCTCCAATCGTGGAAAGAAGGTCTGCGGAAAACTCTTGTTCGTTTTCAATTCTTTTCTCGTCGGTCAATTTTGTTGCGGCTTGATCGGCCTCGAATTTCATTTTCGCTAAATCTGGTTTTTCGCGTTCATATCCCTTCGGACGCCCTAACGCATCCCAGCCAGTCGGAACAATCCCGCCATTAACCGGCGTCATTCCCGGCTCAACACTCATTCCCGGTTGAGATAACCCTTGGCCCTGTGGCATGGAAAAAGGCGGTATTTGCGCCCCCTGTGCGCCAGTAACCCCCTTTTGTTGAAAAATCCCGGCCATCTCAAGCTGGTCTATCTTGTCGGCATACTGGGGGAAGTTAACCCGCAATTGATCAGGTTGCATACCAGACTGAACTGCGCTGGTTAATCGGGCAGCGTCTGATTCCTTAGATTTATTCCTGATAATAGCGTTTTTAGGAACAACGCCATTCTTGGTTAAGGCCCCGGCATCGTCCATCGTATAAACCGGCTGGCCCATCTCGCCCATATAATCCGGCATCTCGAACCCCTGCAATTTCTCGTTTCCGAACAGATGGCCGAGCGTCCGCATTTGCTGGACAAATTTCGTGCCATCCTTGTTTTGAGCATAGGCGTTAAAAGCCTTATTGACCTCCTGCGCGACGATGATGTTGTTGATCTGGTCTTGGTTAATCAACTGGTTTTCCCGCGCAACCCCGCGCTGCTCTTTTAAATAATCAAAGTGTGATTGAGGAAGAATGTCCGACATTTTATCCCCTCCCTAACGCTGTTTTGGGCAGCATACTAAATCTTCCTGTGTTATAAACTCCCGACGGAGTACTTGCCCCATATCCGCCATATCCGGGGACAGCCTGTCCGGGTTGCCAAGGAGCAAAAGACGGGAAAGACTTCATCAGTTGGGTGGCTTGGATGACATTATTTTGGCCCCCGCCGTTTGACATTGTGGCCGGGTCAAACATCCCGCCGATGCTACCGCCCAGCGCAGCCGCCTGCGGCATAAAAGCCAAACTACCCCCGCCAGTAAAAGGAGCCGCGCCGATTGCCAACGCCGTTCCAGCCAGACTCCCGATTGTCCCCGCGTTATTTGAAGAATTAGCCCGCTTCACTCTCTCAGACTCAAGCGTGTTGTAATCAGATACATACGCCCGCGCCTGATCCATCGCTTGCTTCGCCGCCTGCTGGGAAATTTGCCCGCCGGATAAAAGCTGTTGAATCATGTTCCCATATTGATTATAAGCGTTCCCTATTCCCCCCTCGACCGCCGTCAACTGTTGGAGCTTCAGCTGCTCATCGAGGTTTCTTAGCTGTTCCCGGCTTAATATCGCGTCTGTTGAGGCTTTATTAACCAGATCGGAATAAGAATCTGCCGCCATTCTTGACCCGGCTTGGCCCCGGCCATAAGTCATCGCCTTTAATCGCGGCGCGGAGTATTCCAGCGACTTGTCCATAAAGGCGTTCCCGTATTGGTCTAGCTGATCAGCGCGGGCCTGACCTGTCAACCCGATATCGCCAAGAAGCCGTAACCGCATATCGTCGTATTGAGGCAAGACGTTTAGCGGATTGTACTGGTCGCTAATCGTCGCCTTATACCCGTCATTTCCCCACGTCACATTTCCCGTCGGAGCATAAAAACCTTGCGGGGTGAATTTTTCTAAGGATTGATCTTGTGTCATTGGCCCTTGAAATGCGGGTTTCTCTTTTTTAGACATTTTATTTCCCCTTGTTTAAATGTTGCTCTTCGAGCAGGCCATAAATATATGTGTCAAAAATCTCTTGGTTAATGTAAACCGACTTTTTTAGAAAAGCATTCCTCTTGAATCCATGCCGCTTGAGTAGTGCTAGAATCAACTTATCTTGCTTGTAAAATGTCGCGTTAACTCTCGCTACCCCTAATCCTTCAAAGCAAAAATCCAATACCTTACTGAAAGCCTTGTCCGCCAGAGAAGATTTTCGCGTCATCGTCTTATAAATATCTTTGTCCGCTATCCCGTGGATCTCGGTGCTTAGTCCGTAGCAAATATCCGATAACAAAATAACGCCAAACTTTTTAGACGCCTTTCCGTTCTTCGTCCAGCACGTCCATAGCATGTCCTTCTTATTGGTCAGCCTCGACGATAAATCAAGGAAAAACTCGTCATAATCTTTATACATGCTCTTCCACAAACACCCGGACTTCCACTGGGCTAAGAGTTCCCAGATATACGGAATCTCTTTCTCTACCGTCGGAACAAGCACAAAATCATTCCCAGTTAAAATTGAAGATGCGTTTATCATGGGATAAGACTCATCGCCAAGTTCCCCTCAGAGAGATTCAAGGCGTCCCCACTTGTTTGAGTAACTACCAACTCGACATAATCATTTACTGCTAACGAGTACAAGGTCGCCACACTGTGCGAAACAGTCGGACTCCCTGCCGTCGTCCCGGTTGCTTGAGTTAATCTGGTCGTCCCATTTAGCCTGATCTCAGCCGCTCTAATTCCGGTTCCATTCACGTCAAACGCGGCATAGCCGGTAATGATATATTTCCCCGCGGTTTTACTCGTGAGGCGGCTGTTGTTTGTCGAATTATCGTGAATGGTATCCGTGTCATACGTTTCGTTCGCAAGGGCGACCGCCGTCGCTGTATTGTTGGCTATGCTCTGCCCGGAAGCGTAGGCTCTCGCTCCGATATCTCTCGTAATGTATGCCCAAGCCGGGTCTGCCCCAGTACCGAGAGTTTTCAAAAACATGCCAGAAGTCCCGGCAGCTAAACGCGCTCTAGTCGTGGCGCTGCGAAATTCAACATCTCCTTGAGTGGTCATTCCTCCCCAAGCAGGGTTTGCTGCTGCCCCGCCGGTTACTAACGTCTGGCCAGCGGTTCCTGCTGCCAACTGTGTCCATTGTGTGCCATTATGGTAAATCGTCCCGCCCTGAGCAGGAGAAGCGATTGTAATTAACGGCGTCCATCCCGCATTCGTTTGATCGTAAATTTTCAACGTTGGCGGGTCGGTCGATAAATCAACCCACGTTTGACCATCAACAGGGGTTCCCGGCGCGGTGCTTTTTATCTGCACCTTTTGATTGAGCGCAGCTATTACTGCGTCTAACTCAGCGTCAATTTTAGCCGAAGAAATCGGCGTTGATGCCGCGCTATCATTGGCGAAGTTATAAAGTCTTGTTTTTGCAACTGACATATCAGCCCCCTAGTTGTACCCAAGATTCTTTTGAAAAGTTTTCCAATATTTCAATTCAACGTCTTTATCAAGCTGATTATTTCTGAAAGATAAACGGTGCATCTTCCCGCGCCCGGTAACTCTTACCCGGCTGACCGCTTGGCCGGAAGCGTCCCATAAATTTACATCCCATAGCGCCACGTCCCATAAAGATACATTCGCCGCCAGAGGAACGACTTCATAAGTCGAATATTCAGATTGGTAATCAAAGAACGCCGAAACTTCAAGCTCTGTTCCCGCCGTCGTTGTCTCTGAAAGAAATTCCATAAAAGGGACGCGTTCATAAGCCAGCGGATCGCGGCCATGATAAAAAGGCGTCTGCACAACGAACTCTATAATTTCTCCGTCGTCGTTAAGGACGGTTTCGTCAAACGTGTAAACATATCCCGCACTAGCAAAAGACAAATTACCGTCGCTGTCTTGAAATATCGAATTTACCTTGTCATAAACCCGCCACCGTCCCGACCAGATTTTATAGGCGTAGTCCCAAATATGAATTTCTCCCCCGTCAGTTCCTATTGGGATATGGATAACAATCCATGACTTTTTTGTATATTTCGCCATGCAGATACGCGCCCCGCTGGCGGCATACATTAAGTCGCGGTAATAATTCCCCATCACCCCGCCAACAAAGTCATTGATATCGAGTTCTTGACTTGTTGTTGACGCGACCAGACTTTTAGGACTGTCCTCATCAAGATAATAATTGTCATTACCAAACGACATGACAGACAACGCCGACTTAGCCCCAGTGTTAATAATCGTTTGCAAAATCTGAAACTCGCTGGCTACCGCGCCGATACTGTAAATCAGCACATGTTCTTTCATAAAGAAACCCAAGTATGCTTTGGAAAAAGTAGAAACCGCCTCGATCTCATCACCTTTTGAAACGTATGCCAAAAGGTTAAGATACCCCGCTCCAGCGTCCCCAGAGGTTGTCCAGTCGTCGATATTACCTAACGCCGAATACCACGGCACATAGGTCGTCGTTATCCCCCAGAGCCGGTTTTCATGGACATGAACGAGCTTAAACGAAGTCACGCCAGCTGGCATTGTAAAATCCGCCGTCGCGGTTCCTCCCTTCGTGAATGTCTGCGGCGCATTAATCCCGTCAGAAAATAACACCTCATCGCCATACTGAGCTATGGAGAAATATGTCGCTGTGCTTGCTAGCTCCTTGAGGATATCCCAATCCGCAGCGCTGGCATTCCACCGATAGATTGTGGTCGAAGAGCAACAGAAATAGTCTGTCGATTCATCGTCATAAACTGCCTCGTAATAAGCCAAAATATCAACTGTATTCGTCGAATTATAATGAAGATTATGCGCCCGAGTAGGAGGAGTAAAGGCCCCGGCGGTAGCGGTATTACCTTTCTGAATGAGAACATTGTCTATCCATCCGTCAACAGCTTGATTCCCCCCTAATGACCCGATACATAAATCCGCGGCAACATTCCCGAGATTGTTTGTGCCGATTGCGACTGTTTCCGTAGGAGCAAGAGGCGTTCCATCAGCCCACATATAAACTGAACTTCCTATTCTGGCAAAGCGAAGATGGTGAAAATTAGTCGTAGATGCTCCTGCCCAAGTAGCTGAGGTGTAATCGGCAACGACAACGCCCCCAATCTTAAAATAAAACTCTAAAGCATTTGCATTCGAGGCAGTATGTTTTCCTATAAACCAATAATTATCTGAATCCGCCACTTGTCCTATTAATCGTTGCTCGTTTGTCAAAGAAGCAAATCTCACATGAATATCAATGATGAAATCCCCGGCACCAAAACTCCAGTTAATATTATCCGGGACAGTTCCATAATCGCCCGTACCGTCGAGCAAAAAAGAAGAGACCCCGAATTTTTTTTGTGCTGTGTCCAATTGCGCGTTACCGACAAAAGTAACCGTCTGTCCTGTTTCTGCGATATGCGTTGTCGCGGCGTCCGCACCATCAAAATTTATTAATAGTACCTTGTTAGTATCTTTTGCCGTTATCGGCACACTATATTTCTTGTTATAACCAAACCGCTTCTTAATCGTCCCGGACTTCGAGAAATATCCGTTATAAACGTCGTAAAGATACTTCGGGGACATATTGCTTTTGTCCGCTTGGCGATTTATCCCCCGAAATTCTGAAAATAATGTGTCCCTAGAAGACATGCGTTACCCTGACATTTCCCGGTGTTGCCGAAGAATACCCGCGTTTTAGATCCGCTATCGCGCCCATATACCTATCCCAGTAAAGCTTGTAAGACGGGTCGCTGTCGGTCTGAAAAAGCTGAGCCGCCGCACCGAAAACAAGAACCCGTCGGCGAAGTTCTTTAGGAATTAATGGATAATCGCCATCGTTAACAATGTCGTCCGGCTGTTTCCAATATTTATAGGGAATGGTTTTTCCGTCGTAAGATGAGGACGGGACGTATCCGATCAAGAACTCATTGTTCCAGACGGTAATATTGTATGGCTTCCCGGTGTCGGTGATGTCCGGGTACTTCGCCATAAACGAATTGTAATCAAGGTATTCAACGTCGTCCTGGTTGTCCAAGATAAAACTTTCCAGACACAAGTCTTTCACATCTGCCGCCATTGCGTAGTCGCGATCATCTGTGGCAAGCGTTATCGTCCCGCTAGATTCAAGAAATTTCAGGTGGCCGTTATTCATCGAACACACTTCCAAGTAAACGTCCTTAACCGCCTGAACGACTTCCTGTGTCCGCGTCGTTTGAGAGGAAAGGCTTGTTGGCTTGGTCTCTCTGATCGCCGTAAACACTTCTTGAACAATTTGCAAGAGCGTTAAATTTTCAACTGCCATTACATTAACCTCCGGGCAATAATGTGCATATCGTTACACTTTAAAAATCTGTTTGAAGGATTGCCTCGCAGTAAAACGACCTCAAACATTGCTTTTTCAAGTTCTTTCTTCATGGCCGCACGGGAAAAAATGATGTTGTTTTCTTTGAACCAATGTCCAAAATTAACAACACCGATCTCGTCAACGTAATGACTGTCCGGGGTAGCTAAGAACAAAACCCCGCCGGGATTCAGCCAGTCGTGCAGTTTTCTCAATGACTCCCCGTTTATTAATTTTTCAATCCAGTGATAAACATAAATACAGTCAAACTTGGTTTCCGGCGCGTCTTTGATATTTAAAAATTTGTCCGTCCAAACACTCGTCCCGGTCAGCTCTTTCTCCGACGTGGCAAAAGTAATCCATCCCCGTTTGGCGGCGGCGTTGCAGACTTCTAAATCCAAGCTGTCAACTTCCAACAACCGGCGGCCAAAAGTAATCTCTTCAATCAGCGGGAAATAAACATCAACGGGATATTGTGCACTGGATTCATAAAACTTTTTTTGTTTATACTGTTCAAGGTAATCGTTGGAAATCGTTTTCTCCTCGATCATCTCCTGAAAAATCACGCCACACGAACACCGCGCCCAATTCAAAGTTTCAAACCCGGTTATTTTCATTCCGTTAATTGTTTCGTTTCGACATACTGGACAGATCATTTTCGCCGCCCCAGCATCATGCTCATTTTTCTAGTAAACGCCACGTTTTCCGCCCCGCTGGGAGAGTTACGATATGCACTTTGTTCCAAAATACCAAGCATGTCTTTTAAAACGCTGAACCTTTCTGCTCCCAGCTTTTTAATAATTTGGTCAAAGTCCGTGGAAATCCTTGCCCGGAGAGCGACGGCCTGCTCGTCAAACTTTTTTGAAATAGCCGCTTGAGATTTTTTTACCTCATCAGAAGTTAACAGCGACTCGCTGGCCACAGCGACTTTATCCACAAGCGGCGCGATCTCGTTTCTGACCTGTTTGGCCGTGTCGCTTTTTACTGCCTGCAGACTTTTTTCTATTTTCCTCATGCCGTCCATGACTTTGTTGTAATCAGAATAAAGCGCTTCAACCATCCGCAAGTGTTTGTCGAGCAAAACAATGTCTTGTTTCTGCTCGGGAATTTTAATGTTCTTCACGGCGGCCTTAACGTCATCATTCGCGGCCTTTGCCCCGATTTCAAAAGTTTTTATTGCGGCCTTAATATCTTCCATCACTTTTTCAAACTGTTCGAGAACTGATTTTATATCCATCTTGGCGATTATCGGCTCAACTTCGCTGCGGTGCATGGCGATTGACTGCAAAATATACTCCGTTCGGTCGCTGATCGTAGACAGCCGATTTACCTGAAAATTGTTGAAACTTTCCCCGGCATAAAGCGCCTCGGCGTTGCCGTCATCCCAGACCAAAATCCCGTCGAACATGTCCGGGACATCGAGCTTTACCGAATAAACACCGCTGGCACCTAGCTCAACAACCCCGGTTGTTGTCCTAGCTTGATATTCCGCGCCGTCCTTGTCGTAAAGGGTAAAGCCTACAGTGCTAAGCCCGGACTGGCCAAGGTTGACAACTTTCGTATATTGCATTTAAATCCCCCATAGTGTTTATCAATAATATTTTCGATCTGATTTATTATCCTGGCCCGCGAAAATCCGTCTCCCATGCAAATAGTAGCCCCGCTAAGGTGCATCGGACACTGAAACGTGTCATAAATCATCCGGAAACACGGCGAACAGTTGACACCTTCTGCCTCAAGTGAATAGTCATTCACAAAATATTTAGTGACGTGATTTTTCGTGATGCTTGAAAACATCCCGATCTTTGGCGTATCAAACTGCCCGGAAGAAACGAAAACGCCCGTTTCCGGCCCGATAACCATCTGGCAATATTTGACCGCCAGCATTGTTTCTCTTACCGACCATTCCCCGGACTGTGGAATTATCCTGCTGGCGTCGGGATGCGCGCATAAATCAGGCTCAAGCAGCTTGCAAACCTCATCTCCGACGGTCAGAAAATAAAGATTATCGTACTTTTCCAAAAGTTGGAGCATCGTACCCATAACATACGGCCAAGTTTTCTGAATGCCGGAACCCGACAGAACCCACATGATAATCATTTTCTTCTTCGGCTCGATGTTCCACCCTAGCCCGGAATATGAATCAAAGAACCTCTCGACGTTATTAATCTCGCGCTGTGTGTAGTACAGCTTAGGCCGTTTCTGCTCTGCCGTTAACTCGTCCGGATTAATTCCCGCGCAGCGAAACTCCTGATCAAAAGCATTAACATCACATTCTTTTATTCTCGCTTCCTTCGGCAAATTATATTTAGGGTCTAGCGGGTGCTTTAATAACGCGACCTCAATGCTTTCGCTGAAATTTACAACCTTATCCGCTCCGATTCTTTTTGCTTCAGCTTCCCAATACGTCCTTACGTCTTCAATCTGACCATCGGGAGTGAAGACAATATCGTCGATATTGGGGTCATCTGCTAAAAGCATTTTCCCGCGTTCGGTTGTGGACACGATTACCTTGTGCCCCTGGGCCTTGAGATAACGAATTACCGGAGAGATGAAGACAATATCCCCCAGAGCGCCCCACCTTGTTAAAAGATACTTCATTGCATTAACGCCTTGTATTTATTGATATAGTTGACCGTTTCTTTTGGCATAACTCCCTGTTTGACATTCCCAATCCCCGCGTTATAAGCGGCCAATACATTCTCGGTCGTTACCGGGATCCGGTAATATTTCAGCATTTGCGGGATTCTCTGGGTCATGTACCATGTAGAAACTTCCCGATTTATATCTTCTTTAAACATGTCGTCGTCAACAAACTTACGTCGCGGGTTAAATCCGTTCCATTCCTGCACGACAATTGGCGTAATCTGCCCCAGCCCCCGCGCTTTCGACGTTTTATTGAACGCCTTCGGGTTCATCGAACTTTCAATCTGCCAAATTTTCTCCATATCGACTAGATTAGCCATTACATTCCCGCCATTACGGGGCATCCGTGTTTATTATCAACGTCTGTGTCCAAAAACTTAGCTTGGCTTGCGCTCATTATCGTCTCAACCGTCTGTCCGCCCCATAAATGAGCGCGGCTAGAGAAATCTTTATAGTCCATGGCTTTTGCTTCGTCGGATTTATTATTGTTGTTCAAGTAATTCGGGTTGACGACAATCGGATTCTTGGGAACCAGGTCGATTCTTAAAATAAGCTCTTTAGGGTTGTTCTGATTTTCCACAATTCCGACATTGATATCAACATGGCGTAAAGAATGATCGCGGATAACATACGTCTTGACGATTGGTTTAATTTCTCCGTTTTCTTCGTATGCCGCGCCGAAATACTTAGGATCTCGGTGGTCTACGGCTATGTTTGAATAAACAATTTGTCCCCGCTGCCTAGCGGTAAACTGAAATTCTGCGTCTGCGTATTCGTGGCGGTATTCGTGAAAAATTTGTCCGGGTTCGTCTACTACCCCGGAATAATTTTCGATGTATTCCCGTTTGACCAAGAAATGTCCCCATCCGGCGGCGTTCTTATCTGAAAAAGCCAGTACGCCTTTGCTGCCAATCTCGTTAACCGCATCGCGCAGCCAGTTCTCGGAAAATAAAACATCATCGGAAGTAATAACAAGAAAATTACCTTGTGTGCAGCGATAAGCTAAGTTCAGACAATGCGTCAATCGGCCTTTCTTGTCATTGGTAATCCAAATAACAGAATCCCCTTCCATGCCGGCGATTGTCTTTGCTGTTTCTTCGTCGTCGGCCTCGGTAATAAAAACAATCTTGTGCGGATATCCCGCGGTCTGCTCAATGTTGCTGACTAAATTCTTCAGCCTTCGCGCATTTCGATACGTCGGGATTAAAATATCAACGTGGTCAGACATTCTTTTTCCCCGCGATAGATAGAAGGTTGTTCTCCCCGCCCGCTTTTCTAACGGTCGATTCACCAAAATTGTAGTCAATGATTTCGTACCCGCACTTGTTTAACAATGCAGTCAAACTCTGCAAATTAAAATAATGAACGTGTTCGTGCGGTCGGTAATGACGCCAGGTCATCATGTCATCTCGCGTCTTTAAACAATCCGTCTGTGGGGATGTGATGAAAACTTTGTTTGCCCTTAACCCCCGCAGAAAATTAAATGGACTTTCCAGATGCTCGATGCAATCCCAAAGAGTGATGACATCATGCGACTGTAAAAGAAAATCTATCCGGGTAAAATTCTCATAAGGGTTAATGTCAAACCCCCGCTTAATTCCGAAATTCCCGTCGAGGCTTCTAAGGAAACTTCCGTTTCCGCAACCAATGTCAAGGATTTCTCCGCGCTCATGCTCTTCGGTATTTTTCAAAACAAAATCAGTTCTGATCCGCTGCAATTCCACATCAATATCGTTGTGGGCATAGGTGACGTGCTTCTGGTGATATTCTTTGTCGTAAATTTCTACCCTTGCCTTTAAAACACTCGAAATTAGTCCATCGTTCTGGCATCGTCGAAGGTCTTTCGCGTAAAAATCCATTTCGTTATGGCAAATGTCGCAAAGCATTACATTAACCCTTTCCGCTTCAAAAACATTGCCCGCGCCATGTCGAAATCCATCATTTCTTTCTCCCTGCAGTCCTTGTAATACTTCCAGAAATCCTTACATACCGAGCTTCCGCAATGCTCTGGCTCCCAACTGGCCTTCTTCTTCCCGGTCTTTACGTCAACGTAGACCAACCTCGTCGGGCATTCCCAGGAATAATATCGCCCGCAAACCTTGCACCACGACAACACCCCGGTGTTTTTTGTCTGAGAAAAATTCTTCGCCACGTCTACACGCATATTGACCTCATGGAATACGCTTCCTCGACTCGTTGCATAATATAATCGACGTGAAAATATACGCATACCGGGCGACCGTCTTTAAATTCGCAATGTTCGTATTTATATGGCCCACGGTGGCAAGGGGAACAATTAGCCGGTGATTGAACGTGTAAACTATTTTCTGCGTATCGGCAGACGTTGACCGGATTCGATGAAGTTAAAAGAAATATCGTCGGCGTCCCCCACACTTGCGCCGCAACTCCCAGCCCGGTTTCCATGCAAATCACCGCGTCACAATATTTTGAAATTAAGGCCGCTTGCATAAACGGCTTTTCCCCGACGACGCTGACAATCCGGTCTCCTGAGAATACTTTGTTCTCGTCATTCTTCCCGCCGGTTAAGATAACAATGGCGTCTTCGTACTTATCTAAAATCTTTTTCGCCACTTCCTCGGCCTGATAGAAATCTTTATGCGGTAAGCTGCCGGAAACTCCAATTAACACTTTGAATTTTCCCTCAAATTGTTCTAGCCATGCTTCGGTCTTCTTGACTTCCTCGTCGGTGAAATAAAGCTCTGGCCTGTATCTCCCACAAAGTTCTGGATACCCAGCCCACGCGATCGTCTGGTCATAAAAATTTATCCCGCCAAATTCTTTTCGCCTAACCTCGTCGGACTTGTCGTAAAAATCATCGCCAGCCATCGAAATACATCCAACCTCGAGCGAGCCAAAAAGGTTTATAAACTTATCGTACCCCTTGGAAATTTTTTCCCAATGCGGAACCAGATCGTGTCCAATAGTTCCCGGAGGCGGCTCGAAATAAATTAGGTTGTCAATGAACGGGTTGTTCCCTAAAACCTGAAACGTCTTGTGATTGACCTCGAAATCCACTTGGTCAAATCCCTGCTCTTTTAAAAGACGGGGGAGAGGTGAAATAAACACAGCATCACCGAAAGCACCATATCGTGACACCAGCACTTTTTTCACTTCTCCCCCTTGTCTTTTATTCAAACGTTTCTCTCAGCCCAACAGTAACCATGACATCGGTCACGTCGGCATGTGTGCCTAACGCTCTCTGTAGAAGCAGAGTGTCTCCAGCACTAAGAGAAGTTTCCGTCACAGTAAACGCCTTATGCGTTGCCGCAGCAGACGTGCCGACCGCCATCGTACCGATTGTTGATGCCGTGCCAGTCCCAGCTGCGGACTTGCTTAACACCAAACTAACTATCGCGTTAGTTCCGCCAACAACGAAATATCCAGACGCGCTAACAACACGTACTGGATGTATCATTTTCAACGGATATCCCAGCGTTGACGCTGCCGTGGTCGTACCGGCCAAGGAAGCCGTCTTTAAAAGCCCAAAAGCCGCAGTCGGCAGCATCTGCAGAGTGCGGTAACGGGCGTCATCATAATAGCCTTGTCCCATTGTCGTTCTCCTTTTATGCTGAGGTTACGTGCAGAATGTGCTCTTCGCTATCAGTGTCATAGCTCCAAATCTTCTGGAACCCTAACAGCGCATACCAGCCGATTGCCTTTGATCTTCCCAAATCCGTAGGAGTATCGGCTCTCAACTCCTCGGCTAACGAGATGCCTTCCATAACGCTGTCGGCACCAAAGAAACACGCTTCAGCGTAAGCGCTCGAATTTCCTATCGCCTGATCTAAAACGTTGTTCTCTTCAACGAAACGGGTGCTGTAATAACGCCCGACTTCACCGGCAAACATCATTTCCGGTTTGGTATACTGAATCAACGCTTGGAATGCATCGTACAATGACCCAATGGAATCAATTGCACCGACGCACACATACCCGTTTGAATCATAAAACGGAATGCGCTGCTTCTTCATGTACGACACAATTTGACGCACCGTTGAGGTGTGCAAATTGGCCGTCGCTGTAGTAGCTGCTGTCCCGTTTGTGTAAAAGTTGACCGAAGCCGTAGAAATCAAAACGGCCTTGAACTCTGCCGCAGTGAACTGCGCGCCAGCGGCAGCGTCCAGCGTGTCTTTCATGTCATCGCGCAACCGTTGCTGGGTCGGGTTGGTAACATCGAATTGAGAAAGCAATTCGAGTTTCTGCGTGAAAGGAATTTTATTACCGTATTCGTTCACGGTAATAGTCCCTTTTGAAATCGTGTACTTGTCCGACGGAACAGTGTTGGTTTCAACCAGTGTTCCTCCCCCGGTTCCCAAACGTAGAATCTTGTCGAAGTTCATTGTTTCGCCAGCCTGCTTTACCTCTTGCTTGATATTGCAGAACTGTCGGAACCTCGTCATTTCATACGCGCTGAACCGAAGTTTCTCGGACAATTTAGGATTGGCTGAGTATCCGCCCTGGGCGTCTACTGACCATAATTGTCCTTGTGCCATAGTAAAACCTTTCTAAAACCCTTACCGCATCATTCTCGCTCGACGCTGTTCAATAAAACTTGCCTGGCTTGACTCTGCGGTGACGGGTTCTTCTTTTTTGGGTGGTTGCTTATTTTGTTCCCCTTCACCTTTCAAGCTGGCAGCCGGTGTTTCTTTCTGCGGCTCTGGACTTTTCTGTCCGCCAAATCGGGCCCGGAGCGCAACCAATTTCTGCTTGGTCTGGTCTTTCGCGTACTCCGACGCTCGCTTGACGTTCATCCCTTGCGAGATCCCCGCTTGCATATATCCATAGGCAATGTCGTTCATGTCTTTATCCAACCCTTTCAAATCCGGGTCTTCAAAGATCGACGCAAAACTTCGGGAAATTTCCTGTTCCTGAGAATACAAGTTAGTGACTTCCCGAACAGCTTCTTGCCTGCCTTCGGATTTTGCTTTGCGGATTAATTGCAAAGAACGAACAGACAAATCTTCAGCCGTAATTTCTCCCGCCGCTGCTTGACGTTCAAGAGTCTCAATTTCTTTGTCGAGTTCCGAGACTGTAACCGGCTGTCTTGTCGCTTGCGCGGAATCAGCCTGTCCTCGGTCTGTGATAATCTGACGGTATGTTGAGTTCTCCTGCTCTAGCTTGGTGATATAACCTTTTTGGTCAGTTACAGCACCTTCCAACTTAGCCAGACGTTCCTCAAGAGCCGACGGCTGAGGGGTTGACTCCACCGGAGTTCCCTCTTGCCCTGCGGGTTGTTCTTGGGTGTTCTGCTCTGTCATTGATATCTCCTTTGTTACTTCTTTTTCTTCTTTAACGGCTTGACTTGCTTTTTAATCTTTTTTTCATCCAGCTTTTTTACATCGCACCGCATGCTATTCTCCTTTTTTGCTTAATTCCTGATTAGCTCTTTTCCCATGCTCTAAAATGTATGCAATAGCCCGACGGTATGAAGTGATACCCCGGATGACTGTCCGGGCCTCCGCGTCTTCGGCTTCAATTAAATTGGCGACTTTCGCCGCGTAAATTTCGTCAATGTATTTCTCAAGAACCTTCCATCCTGCCGTCGCCATCATTTCTTTAACGACAACAGCGTCGCGCAATTGTTGCTGCAAAAGGTTATCGTCCACTTTTTTTAACCCCCACGAACGGAATCCGCTTGACCTTAACTTCTTTAGGCTTGCTCTTTTTTTCCATTAGATCATTCCTCCTTGCATCTGTTCTGGTGTTTGCGCTGGCGGGACATTCATCCCCGGAGCACGACCTTGCGGCTGTTGCGCCCCTTGCATCTGTGCCAGAATTTCGTCAAGCTCTTCATCTGACTTCATCAGATCACCGATGTTTTCAAATCCCATAGACTGGAATCCGCGCTTGATTGTTTTCTTCACGTCGAACAACATTCCTAGAGTTTCATTTGACAGAATCGCTTGGATGAGTTCTTTGTACCGCGCTTGCTCTTCGCCCTTGGACGAAAAACGACTAATCCCGATAGGATGAAAATCGAGAGCAACCTCCGCGCCTTTCTGTCCGTAGTTTTTTCGAATGTGGTCGAGGTCTAGCCGTCGGATACGAAAAACCTTGTTAACCAAATTCTGCGCTTGTTGAACAACATCCCCGATCACGGGGACAGGGAGCTTTCTTTTTTCTTCGCGAAATCCCATGATTTTGTCAACGTAGGATTGAGGACAATTTTTAATCGTGTAATTAATAACCTTTTTTATAAACCGCCCGAGAAACTCCGCCTCGATAAACTTGGCGATATTTACAAACCGTGTGTCCGACCGGCTCAACTTTAGCTGTACCTCTCCGAGGGTTTCATCGGTGCCCGGAGTAGACTGCCCTTGTGCCGTCTTGGTAATTCCGCTGGTTTCTTGCGACAACTGATCGAGAATGCCAAGCGCGGCCAGCCCGTCAACGGCTATGCCGACTTCAATCGGGCTTATCGCATTCTTTGCCACTTCCCAGATTGCGCCCGGTTCAAACTTTACCGTGTCCCACTTAACATCACCGGCAGGGTCAACAGCTACCATTTTCATCGCCGAGAGTTTCCAATTGTCCATCCATAAATTGATAACCCCATTGGCGAGTTCCTGAATATCCAAATCTTTCAATACCAGCCCCGCTCCGTAAAATTGTTTGGGGATTGGATTAACACGAATAACGTCATACGCCCGATCTTCTTCGTCCTCGACTTCATCACGTCGGATAACCCATTTCTCGTCGCATATCGTCACGATCATTTCAACGTCTTCTTGCGTTTCCGGGTCTTTGACTTTTCCGTGGAACTCCAGAACATAATGCGGCTTGTATGTCACATCAATGCCTGCGTCCTGAACCCTGTCCATCGCTTTCCGGTTTTCTTCGCTGAAATTTTTACTGGTCTCGGTGTTTTTCTTGATGTCGTCTAAATGCTTTTTCCCGTAATCGTAAATCGGATTGCTGATAATATCGGATATGTCGCGCTCGTACTCGTCGATGATAAAACGTGAGTTAACCCAGTACGTCGAGACACTCGGGTCAATCATTACGTCGTAGAATGTTCGGGGGAGAAAATGCAGAGTAAAATCATTCTTTCCTTTGCTGACATCAACAGTCTTTAAAAATGATGTTGAAGTTATGCATGACTCTTTAAGCGCCAGCATTGCGATGTTATAAAAATTTCCCTTTTGCAAAAGATGAACAACAAAATCTTTCAGCGCTTCCCGGAGATCGTCTTCCTCGGGATTGAACCCAGTAATTTCAAAAAAATCTTTCTGGCTAAAAAGCATCTTTCCCAACAACGACGCTGCGACCTCGACGTTCTTGTAGGCAAGGGGAATGAACACCCGTGTCGCCCATTTTTCTTTGGCCTTCCACTCTTGCGGATGAACGCAATTGTAATTATTTACGCATTTATCAATGTCCTCTTGATACGCATCGCGAAAATACTTCGCCCGCTTTCGTGCGTCCATGACATATTTAACCAATTCCTCGTCGGTAATTTTAATTTTTGCCATTAATAAACGCCTCCGGTAACAAGCGACTGCCGAGGCCGTTGACTAGGCCGCGACGTGCTGTAAAGAAAATTCCTAACGCCATGAACAGCCAACGACAAGGCGATAACACAATCGTCGTGATACCCTTCCGGCGCGGTGTATCTCACGTTCCCCGCCTGCGTTATCTCGTAGCCGAAAGCGCTTAACTCGTCGAGGAGAAAATCAATCTTAGGGAACGTAATCAACCGCTGCTCGATGGCAACAATCAACCGGTCAATCAGTTGTTTTTTTGTCTCGTGAGTAAACTTAATAATTCCTGACTCGGGAATACACACTCCAGCTTGTTTTAGGTCTTGCACAATCGGGTCGCCAACTCCGGATGCGTCAATACAAACTTGGCTGTTATATTTAAGCGCGGTTGCGATAATTTTTTCTTTTTGTAGCGGCCAGTCAATCATGTTAAATCGCTGAAAATCAACGACGTGCTTTGTTTCTCGGCACATCGTGCAGAGAACGGTGTAATCTTCCGTCCTCGCCAAATCGACGCCGAGAATATAACTGCTACCCCGCTGCGGAGCCTCAAAACTCCCCGAGATACAATTTGACACCCCACGAAAAACGCTTGACGCGTCGTCATTAAACTCACATTCCATCTCTTGCAAAAAAACTCTTTCAGGAACTTCGGTTCTCATTTTGCGGAGTTCTTCCGACGGGAGAATGCCGCTCTCACTCGATTTGAGAATATATGTCTTCCACTCTCCGCTCTCTTTCGCTTTCAGCCAATAGTGATAAGCATGGTTTTTTCCTCGCGGGGTAAAAATAAAAATCGCCCAGCGCTTAATGTCCTGAGCGATAATTGGACGGATGATCTCTTCCCAAACTTCTTTTTTTACCAGCGGCCACTCATCAACGACAACCCCGGAGAAATCAACCCCGCGCAAACTGTCGGGGTCGTCAGAGCCGTGCAAAGAAAGAATGGAACCGTTTTTAAACTCAACAAACAATTCTGTGTCGTTGTATTTCTTGACCAACTCAGCCGGAAGATACGCCTTGAGCATATTAGGATCACGCCAAACAATATTCTTTGCAGCGCGGTACGTCGAGGTAATATATCCATACCTCGACTTGGGATTAGCCACGCACTCTCGAATTAAAATATTAATCGCCAGCGTCGTCTTTCTCGCTCGGCGGTGCCAGTTGACGAGGAAAAACCTCGCGGCTTGCGAATCAAAATCTCGCAATATCTGCTTCTGCCACTCGGTCAGCCCGTCGAGAAACTTCTGGACTGGAACTTTGATTTCCGGCATTATCGAACCTCATCAAGATTACCTGTGCAGGTTGAACATTAATTTGGTCTTTCAACTTTTCCGCTAGCTTCAAAATTGTATCAAAATACTTATGCCTAGCGTTCCAGTCCTCCGAAGTCAGCACCACTTTGTCCGCAACAAAAGTTTTTTCTGCCTCAAGCCCTGCAAGCGCGTGTTCAATTATCTTTTTATCTGTAAAGCCAGCCTGCTCGAAGGCGTCGGCTAAACAACCCTTGACAACCTTTTCCGGGCGAGCGTTTCGTGCGTAATTTAACGAGTAACCGGCTGCTATCGCGGCGTTACGTTGGTTCATCCCAAGCAATCGGTTGCGTTTATATTTTTGCTGTCGAATGTTCACTCGACCACCTCGATATTTTTCTTTAAAAGTTCAATGGTGTTTTTATATGCCCTCGTCAAAAGCGCTGGAGACAAATCGTCATCGTACGTTTTTCCTGACCGGGCCATCCCCGCCATCGTGATATCCGCAATCCGCTCCAAAACATCAAACAAGTTAACGTCATCCGGACATCTGTCGGTTAGATGATGTCGTTCTTGCAGGTGGATAGACTTAAACCAGTTTTCGTTTTTACGATTGTCTTCAAAGTCACGATAAAATTCGTCAATGAATTTTATTTTCGTCCAATCGTGTAGATCACCAGCTATCTCTAGTTGGTTTGCCATCCAGCGCATAGCAGCGGAAACGTCAGAGATATGGAGTTTTGAGTTTGCTAAAAGGACATCTTTGTTGACCGCCCCGCTTGGGGCGCTGGTATCTGCGTACTGCGATTTAACTATTTTTATCGTCATAAATTATGGGCCGCCAAAACGCATTGCCGCTCTTTATTCCCGTTGGTCTTGTCCGGCAGGTATGTACGGCCCTGATTTTCTTTTTTCAAATTTTGCCAACAAAAAAGGCCCACATCGTCGTGCACGATATGAGCCTTAAAATCTTTGTTGCCGTCCGGGGATCAGCCGGGCGAGGAATATCTAAATTAATTGTTTCATGTTTGAAATAATATACAACCTTTATTTTTCAGTTACTTGCGAAAAAACTCGAACAGAATAGTTTTTAGTTCCATCCATCCGTTCTTAAGGGGTTGCATTTTGCGGGTTCCGCCAATTCTTTTCGGCTCCTCGCTGGGGATCTCGATATATTTATATCGCAACCTGACCGCCTGAGCCAATATTTGCGTTCCCCACGAATCCAAATCCGTGCTAATGTCTAATTTTTTCAACATATCAACGCGATAAGCGCGGTACATATTGAGCACGTCTTTTATCCTTGTCCCGAAAAGTACGTTAAATAACGTGGTAAACATCCAATTACCAAAAGAAGTTATCAGGTCGTCATCTGCGCTCTTGGCCCCGTTGTAATAACGGGAACCAATGGCAATGTCATATCCTTGACTGACCGTGTTAACCAGCGCTGGAATATCCTCCGGGACACTGTTGCCATCTGGCGCGAACATAACAACAATATCGCTGGTGCATCTGGATAATGCCTCGCGGAAGGCGGTAGAAATCCCCGGTTTGCTCTGAACAAACACATCAAATCCTTGTTGTTGGGCGTATTCAATTGTCCCGTCCGTTGACCCTCCGTCCACTATGATAATTTGGTCGTACCATTCTTTTTTGATTCTCGGTAGAGTTACACGTACACCCTCGATCTCGTTTAGCGTAAAAACAATGATTGTGACTGTCATTTTTCTCCAGTTCTGTTTGATATACGGCCTCGGGCAAGACATTAGACCTCCATTATTTGAGATATTGATGCTTTGCAATTAACACATAATTTATTGGTTATGGGATCGCGGGATAAAAATTCTCGCTCTCCTCGGCAAAGCGGGCCGATACAGGGGATCCTAATTTTTTTAATTTTTCTGTTTTCGGCTCGGCTGTTTATGTTGTTTAATTTTAATTTTGCGCTGCAAGAAAGAGAACAATGAGTCGTTTCATTCCCCTTCGGAGTAAAAAAATCCTTACCGCACGTTGGACATATCCGCAAAAACACCGTTGGCATTATTCCCCCCCCTCAGCTCCAAACCCGTTTGTTATTTATTCTTAATAGCCCTAGCAATTTCATACAGCCCGCCAGATATAAAATATCCTGCAAAAAGAATCGCAATCGCGGTAGAAATCATTCCTTCTCCTCTCGTAATTCCAACCCCGTAGCCCGGCAGAAGTCGAGGGCCATATATTTCTGACGAGAATAACGACGATAATAAGGATGGCAAGAACTTTTGTTCGGAATCATTATAAAGGAATGTTTTTTCCGATAACCCTTGATCGCCACTAATCCCCTTTCATCAATCTCCACCCAATACTTCGGCTTGGGGTTACAAAATGAACTGCTTATCTTCATGAGCTGTTCTGATTTAAAAGACCAAGGAGTGTTGTTGCCATTGAATACTACAGTTATTAAATCATTGGCAATCACGACAACTGTCCCTCGTTTACCGAAAAAACATGTTTGTTTATCAGTTACAACTACCTTCTCCCCTTTTTTAAAATTTTCTTTTAAAGTATGAAACGAAAAACCATAGTGTTTTCCAATCTCCCCAGTAAACATCGAATAATCTTCTTTTTCCATTTTTCTCATTTCTTCCCCTCCCTCAGCTCCAACCCCGTAGCCCGGCAGAAGTCGAGGGCGTCCTTGCGGCAGCGGGAGAGATGGGGAAACCATCGGCTATTTACACTAGCACGCTTACGGTATCCTAAAATAACCCAGCGATAAACAGGGTCTCCGGATACTGGACGCGCAATCTCCACCCAATACTTCGGCTTGTTCGATATTTTTCCCCACGTTTCCGGCAGCTTAACTTTGTTATGTTTCATTGTTTGTCCTTTCCTCCCCAAACAAGTCTTTCTAAGTTTAGCGGTAACTTTCCGTAACACATGATATATGCGAACAACAACAAAGATACGGATATCCCTATTAGAATACCAACGATAACCCATAAGAATGCGCTCATTGTTTTCCTTTCATCTCGGCGATGATTAATTCGGCCATTTGGCTTGGATTGTGCGAGTCCCAGTTTTCAAACAAAATTCTATAAAGAGAATCCTCCGTCGGGCACTTGACCCAACCGGTCATGTCAGGCAACATACAACCAGTACCTTCATCACCTTGATAAATTTTAATTTTCATTCCACAGGTAGGGCATCGTTCTCCTATTTTTTCCCATGTTTTAACAATGCGATCTTTCTTGACCCACTCCCCGGAGGCGAACTGGCGAGCGACAAATAGCTGGCAAGCATCATTCATCGCGTTAGCTTCTGCGATTCTCTCACATATCGGACAGATTCCTACATGTTGATGCGTCCTGTTTTCTAATTTATTCGGCCATCCCTTCCCCGCCTCAATCACGGCGGTGGCGAGGTTGAGTAAATAATCAATTGCGTCCAACAAATCGTCTTCGCGGACAGAGATATTCTGCTTCTCATTTTCCAATCTTGTAACTGACTCCCTCAGCTTATCCATGTTGGGCATCTCAACAGCTCCAGTCCGTAGGTTAGTATTTCTAATTGCATGTTCCTCTTGGCAGCGGCGGAGTCGGCGGCGAAGTAGGCAGAGTCGGCGGCGTGGGCAGCGGCGTAGGCGGCGGAGGCGGCGGCGAAGGCAGAGTCGGCGGCGAAGGCAGCTGCGTAAACGGCGTGGGCAGCGGCGAAGGCGGCGTAGGCGGCGGAGGCGGCGGCGAAGGCAGAGTCGGCGGCGAAGGCAGCTGCGTAAACGGCGTGGGCAGCGGCGTAGGCGGCGGGGGCGGCGGGGGAGGCGGGGGCGGCGGGGAAGGGAGCCGCGGAAAA